>PDWI01001943.1_pt1 | contig 31885 bp, 26 predicted proteins | sample 1430891 | NCBI WGS metagenome assembly PDWI01 (sample SAMN01162508, study PRJNA174530) | Oral metagenome, whole genome shotgun sequencing project. | biome: Marine environment; feature: Marine mammal; material: Swab sample of the gingival sulcus; isolation source: swab sample of gingival sulcus... | reverse complement strand
TTATGGGAGTTATTCGACCCTCCTTCTGCAAAACACGAAACTGAAAATGGTCAAAAAATGCTGTTTAATTTCAATTAATTATAACCGGACACTTGTGAAAATATATCAAAAGAGATTTCCAATAATTACAAAAATTCTTTTCCGATATAATTATATGGTGGAGCCTCTGGCAAGGTGCAGGTACCTGGAATAGGAAATAATGTGTTTATTGGAAGCAGGGCGATAATCATTGGAGATGTGACAGAACATGATTATGCGATCATTGGTGCTGGTGCCATGGTGACACGAGACGTCCCATCGTATTCTGTTGTGGCTGGTTCTCCTGCTAAGGTTATAAAAACAATTCAAACATCACCATTAAAGAGATCATGAGAGGAGTCTCCTGGGTATTAATAGTTACCTAATTGCAGAGTTTCAGCCGATGAAAAAGAAACAAAAAAACATATTTATCATAGGCCCTGTTGGAATTCTAGGTGGTGTTAGGACACATGTGGAGATATTGAAAGAAATTCTGCAACCCTATGCAGACTGTATTGCTGTAAGCAGAGGGCTTAAAGTCGTTGATTTTTGCAAGCATGTTATTGGAGGCAATACTGAACTGATTATCTTTAATTTGTCTGTATATCGTAATCAGGTCTATAAAAACATATTTTTTGCATTGTTATTCAATCGCTGGTTTAAAATATCTATCTTGCATCTACATGGTGGTTCTTTTAATGGAATAAAATTCGGTTATGTTTCAAGATTTATTTTAAAATATTACTTAAATTCATTTCAAAAGGTATTCTGTCTTACAGATGAGCAATATGATTTCGTAACATCAGTTGTTGGTTCCACTGCCTCAGTCGAAAAAATATTTAACTATGTCAATATTCCTTCACATGAGAAAATAATAAAAGACGAAAACCATATTGATTTACTGTATGTAGGTCGGCTTCATCCTGATAAAGGAGTGATGGAAATTATTAATGCTGTCAAGATGTTGAATGACCCACGAATTCGTCTCACGATCATTGGTTCAGGAGAACTTGAGCGTGAGGTGTCCTTATCCGCTGGTGATACTATTACCTTTTTAGGGAAATTGTTTGGTGAGGAAAAAGACAAGTATTTCTACAAGTCTCATGTTTTTTTACTGCCAAGTCAACACAACGAAGGGTTGCCTTATGCGCTCCTTGAAGCCGCTTCATCTGGACAGGTTCTTGTTGCATCTAATGTCGGTGCGATTAATGAGGTTCTTAAAAATGGTGTAAACGGTTTTCTTGTTACTCCTCGAGATACACAACAAGTCACTGATGTTTTAAACCAACTCCTTTCAGACAGGTCGCTTTTAAATAAAATGGGACAAGCTTCAAGAGAACTTGCTGAGCAGCATTTTTCCGTTGAACAACTTAAGACAATATACTCTCAAGTATTGTCACATTACAGTTGAAGAGGCCTTGTAGTGATTGCTGTACAACGAAAAGCTCTTAAACTGTTCAGAAAAACCTGCCAGATTTACCGCGAACGCGGTTCTTTTGTGGCAATGCAGCAGGTTCTCTATCGTTTATACCAGTCACATAGAAAAAACAGTATTTCCAGAACGGTTAGGCAATGGTTGTTCCTTACTGATCATTTTCGTCAATTAGATTTACAAAATGATGTAGTTCGTCTTCTGGAGAATGGGCTTCTTTTGGGAAAAAGCGAAACTCAAGCTGCTCTTACTTCTTTGCCAGATGCAGCCCAAAAGGACATTATTGCCGTTGCTGACGAACTCCTCGATGGTACATATACGCTTTATGGAGCGCTAAAGGTTCACTTTGATGCCGAATTTTCCTGGCACCTTGATCCGCTTACTCGTTATCTTTGGCCCATTGAAAGTACCTCTGCACAGGTAGCTACAAGAAAACCTGATGGAGTCGACATTAAAACAATCTGGGAAATATCCCGTTTTCAGTTCCTTTGTCCGCTCGCTTACGCTTACCTCTTATCGGGTGAAAAAAGGTATGCCGATTTTGCACTGGACAAGTTAATCAGCTGGATAGATGCTAACCCGCAGTTTTCTGGCCCCCACTGGACAAGAGCTATGGAAGCTTCGATAAGGTTGATTAATTGTATCACCTATCTGCCTCTCCTGGCCTCATCTTTAACAGGGAATAAGCGTGACGTATTTATCTCCAGTCTCACCTCTTTTATCGTTGAACATGTGGCGTATATCTATACAAACCCAGAATACACACCTGCCATAAGAAACAACCATTACCTTGCAAATCAGGTAGGCCTCATTGCAGGAGGGAATATTTTTCAAGGGAAAAAGTGGTTTAACAAAACTTCCGAAAAAGCAAGACAGCGTTTTTTCGATGAAATACTATTACAGTTCAGAGCAGATGGGATTAACTTTGAGGGAAGCCTTCCGTACCACAGGCTGAGTGCTGAAATTGCTGCGCTGGGCTTTATCCTTCTCAATAAAACTGGAGTTGAAATCCCAAAAGCCGTTCTTGGACGCTTACAAAGCATCGTTTTGTTCACTAATGAGTACACCACGTTATCTTCTGACACCCCTGTGCTGGGCGATAACGACAGTGGGATTTTTCTTAAATATTTCCTGGGCCAGGAGTCTTCATCACATTTTTACCTTAACGGCCTGTTATCCATCGCCTCGAGTCCTGCTCACTGTGGGCAGGAGTATTTTGCAGACCTGATCACAACTGCTCAACACTCTGATCCGGTTAAATCTTTCCCTGTAAGTTTGAATCCTTCGAGACCAGATAATTGTGTCTCTACGGCAAAAGGTTCTCAGGTTACTATCTATGATGGCCTGATGATCGCTCGACACAACAATAATGGAATTATGCTGAATTCCCTGAATAATGGGATGTGGGGCTCTGGTGGGCATACACATAACGATAAACTCTCTGTTTACCCAGTTATTGAAGGGAAATATCTATTTTTGGATCGTGGGTCTTTTAGCTATACGGGGTTTAGTAACAAGCGGATGCTTGACCGGAGCGCATTAAGTCATAACGGGCCAGTTTTGAACGGCTGTGAGCAAAACCTGTATGATAAAAATGACGCCTTTCACATCTGGGGGAATGCTGTTTGTGGACGAAAAGTGCAAGAGGGAACAGAGGAACTGTGTATGCAGGGTTGGTATGACACCACGTTACAGGTACAGAAAGTAAAAATGCGTGTATGTCGTAAAGTAGTATGGAATATTTCAAGCCAGATTGTCACTATTATCGACTGGTTTGAAAATGGTCAATACAACAAGGAAGCTGAATTGAGCTGGAAATTTTTGATAAACCCGTATTGGTCATGTTCGTTACACGATAACGTTCTTACCCTGTACGACAGATATCAATCACTATCTTTTGTTGCCCCTGAAAGGGCTTGTGTAGATTTATCAATAGATTCTTATGCGCCACACTATCAAGTTGAAAAGGAATGTTGGGCCTTTAATATATCGCTGAATGCTACAAAGAAAGAAAGGATATCCTTTACTATCAATTACTGAGTGTTTCATCCGGGATTAATATCTTACTATAAATATATAAAAATGAGTAAAAAGTTGAAAATTGCTATCGTCCAAAGGGTTATATTTCATTACCGGACCGGGTTGTTCCATGAAATATCCAAAATTTGGACAACACGTGTTTTTCATGGAGATAGTGTTTCCGGTTCAAAGGTTGTGAATGCTCAACCTCCTTACCCTTTTGATACCCATAAACTTTTTACGTACTGCAAAAGAGCAAAGAACAATCCGCAGCAGATTCTTTTTTTTAACCCTGGTCTGGTCCCAGCTTTGTGGCGTTGGAATCCAGATATACTTCTTCTTGAAGGGTCTAACAATATGTTGAATAATATAGTTGTGTACCTTTATTGCAGGCTGTTGAAAAAAAAATATATCTGGTGGGGGATTGGGACTGTTCCCGGACGCAAGGAGTCCATATATCGTAAAATTTTGACTCCTTTTCGTAGGCATATAATAAAAAAATCCGACGCCATCTTAGCTTACTGCACCCTGAGCGCAGAGTACTTTGCCAAAATTACAAACAGAAAAAAAATTCATGTTTTCCCCAACTCTTTGAATAATGTTGAAATCGAGCATGACATAGCACAGTACACAGCAGAAGATAAAGAAAGCCTCAGGGCAGAGCTAGGGCTGGAACCTGATTGCGTCACCTTGCTTTACGTGGGAGCGTTGGAGCCAAATAAACGTTTGGAAGTGCTGTTTGATGTATTTAATACATTGCACTCCAAGGGATTGAAAATCAAGTTACTGATTATTGGTTCCGGCAGTGCTGAAGAACGGTTTCGTACCTATGCAGAAAAGATAGAACTGCAAGATTGTTTATTTCTCGGGAAAATACTTACCAAAGTTAATCTGTATTTTCAGATCGCTGATATTTTTGTTCTTCCTGGACGTGGAGGGCTAGCCGTTAATCAGGCTCTGATTAACGGCTTGCCTGTGGTATGTAATACACCAGCAGATGGTACCGAGTTGGACATGATTTCACATGGAAAAAATGGGTATCTGCTTGAAGATATGAATGCTGAAGTGTTGCAGGAACATCTGGAAAAGATGCTATCAAAACAAAAATACCTCGAAATGGGTAGAGAGTCGCGTAAGATCGTTGAGCAACGATATAATATAAACGAAATGATTCGCGTGTTGGAGAACGTTGTTTAAGGAGTAAAAAGTTTGTATTCCATTATTTTGCCAATATTGCTTCTTATCACCACCCTTTTGCCGTCGCTTGGTTTAAGTGCGACCAGAAACCTTCTGCCCAACAGTAGTTTTGAAATAACCACAGTTGGTGATATGCCGGATTGGTATTATCAATATGGTGGACCCCAAAAAGTCGAAGATTGGTATGATCACTGGTCGGTTGACAAGGCCTCAGCTTTTCATGGTAAAAACAGTGTTCGCTTGTCTGTTCTTAAGCAGAGTCACGTAGGCAAATTAAGTTTGCGACAAGCCCTGCATGAAGTTGCAGTTAAGTATCAAGGCTGGGAGTGGGTGAAAGAAAATGGCTCTTATACATTTTCTGTGTATATGAAAAGTGATCAGGCTGAAGGGCAGTTGGTCAAAGTGCGCTTTGGTGAGAACCATAGCGTGGTTGTTGGTAAACAATGGCAAAGATACAGCTTTACTGCTGAGTTGGATGCAGAGCAATACAAACTACCTGACTTTGCAATTGTCGCTAAAGGCACCGGTGTGTTGTGGATAGATGCTGTCCAATTGGAAAAAGGCAAGGTGCCGTCACCTTTTCAGGACACAACTCCTGCAGATGGGGATATTTTTCCTGTTAAATTATCCAAGACAATAATGGCCGACGAACTGGACGATTATGTAGCTTCAACCAATGAGAACACGATTATACAGGTCAAAACCGGTTTGTCTTATTACAGCACTGAAAAAGATGCTGAGCTTATTGTGGAAATAGACCCTTCGCTGGTTGGATTGGGCGACGTGTACCTTTCCGTAGAAATCTTTAGGGAAGGGTTTGATGCTTACCCTGTTTATAGCAAAGAGGGTATTGATTTTGATGAAAAAGAAAGGCTCCTGCTGGTGGATTTAGCTGAACTCAGCAATTCGGTGTACAAGGTGGTTGTAGCACTTAAAACAGGGAAAGGGGCTGTAATTGGGAAGGCAGTAACTTCTCTTTATAAGTATTCAAGTGTACCAAATGAGGTGAAAATTGATCACGTGCGCAGGGTTCTTTTGGTTAATGGTAAGCCATTTATGCTGGCCGCAGCCTGTTTCCTCAGGGTCCATGATTCATATGAGCATTACAAGTACCTCCTAAACAAGATAAAAAGCCATGGCTATACCTGTGTTATTGCAACTTTTTCCAACCGATCTAACGAGGACCGATTACCCCTTGCTGAGATCAGGAACTTTTTTGATTATGCAGATCAGATAGGTTTAAAAGTGATCCCTTGGGTCAATCCCAATGCGGTGAAAGATGGTGAGACCTATAAGGGGGTAAAGAGTGGTGGCTTACCGGCGGCAACCGTTGAGCAGCTTTTTAAAGAAGAAATCAATCGACTTGTTCCAAGCTTGCGTTCTCATCCAGCGCTACTTGCCTGGTATCCGATAGATGAGCCATGGAGGAAGTATTTGCTTGAGCATAAAATCACCAGTAAATTAACAAAATGTGTTAAGACTCTGGATCCATACCATCCTGTGATGCTCAATTATGGCAATATCAGGTATGATTATCAACTGCATTCCAATACGCTCCCTGGTGATATTATTTCGTTGACTCAATATCCTGTACCTTTAAAGCCGTTAACTGACGTCGCAAAAGATACAGCATTTGAGGTTCTTGCTGCAGAGGGTCGTAAGCCCGTCGGTTTATGGTTGCAGTTTTGGGGTGGAAAGGGGAGATATCCCACTGCCGACGAATTTTCCTGTATGTTTTACCTAGCCTTAATTGCTGGTGCCAATAGTATACAAACTTGGCCAATGATGCCGAATTCCAAAGCCTTGTGGGATAAAGCAAAGGAAGTAATAACTGAATTTAAACAACTTTTTCCAATTATTACTGCCGAGAATAATAGTGATCATTTTGTCACGAGCACTAATGCACAAATTTTTTTCACGGTTAGACAGTTTGGCGAGAGCTTTTATCTTATAGCTGTTAACCCAACAGAAAAGCATATACCTTCATCGTTTTTTTTTGGGGGAGGCCGGTCTCTGGTACATGTCGCTGATTTTTTCACTAAGGACATAATAAGCCACAATGGGGAAACAATAGAATATGAGTTCAAACCATTGGAAAAATGTGTATTTGAATTTACACTTAAAAAAGATTCCTTGTTGTTGGATAACGTGGAGAAGCCAAAGATAAAACTGATTAGACCATCAAGCGAGACTGATTAGTAATCAGGTAATAAGAACTATTTACATATTTAAGTGATCCTCGAAAAGCTCAAAAAATATCTGTACCGCATTAAACAGGCCAGTATTGCGGAACTGGTTTACCGGGTCCAGCTAGCAGGTAAAGAGTTACTGTATCGGCGTAAAATGCGCAAAGGAGATTTCCAGTTGGAGGTTTCTGCTTGTGATTCTAGTAACCTTGATAAGGTTATGTTACCCCAGTTTGTCGTGCAAGAGGATGCAGAGCTTATAGAGTCTATTTTTGACGGCTGGGTGGAGGGCTTCTCTGCAGGAAAAACCGATATCCAACAATTTGAACAGAAGTATAGTCACTACTTTTATACTGATGTACCGGTAGTGTGTAAAGAGATAGGCCTGGATATTAGAGCCGCGTGGGAGTCAGCACGTCTTCAACATCTTACACGAGTGCTTTTTGCTTCTGAAGAACTCAAACATTATGAAGATAGCCACTCATTTGTCAGGAATGAACTGCTGCGCTGGATCGATGCGAACCAGCTGCCTTTTGGCGCACACTATCAATCAGCTATGGAGTGTGGACTGCGAATTCCTCTGTTTCTTTATGCCCTGAAATTGGTACCCATGCAGGGTACAGAGCAACAAGTATTATTGCGTGCGATCTATGAGCATGGCTGGTGGATTTCGAATCGGCTATCATTATATAGTTCTGCGGGTAATCATACAGTTTGCGAAGCTGTAGGTTTAATTTTTGCGAGCACACTTTTCGAAAAAGATGACAACTGTGCGAATTGGTTTTACAAAGGCATTGCACTGCTAAGTCAAGAGTTGGATCATCAGGTCTTGACAGATGGTGGTCCTGCAGAACAGTCCCTTAGCTACCACCGTTTTGTACTTGATCTGTATTGGCTGGTAGTTGATTTTTTAGAAAAAAACCAACTGGCTGATTGCAGTAGTTGGTTGCCACGGCTACGTCTCGGAGAGAAGTTTTTATTCGCCTTTGATGATGGGAGCGGAGGATTTCCTGCCATTGGTGACTGCGATGATGGATGTGCTGTAGCTCCTGGTATCAGGCCAAAGCGGTATGTGGTAGTCGAAAAAAATGAGAGCAAAGAAGTTCTTGGGGTATTAGTCTCTACTTTTGGGGAGAGCGGCTATTCAATAATAAACAGGAAAGGCCCCTTGAGTGTCATTTTAGATCACGGCCCCCTTGGCATGGCACCACTCTATAATCACGGGCATGCAGATGCTCTCTCTCTGCTTCTCACTTACAAAGGACAACCGATATTAATTGATCCAGGTACATATCGGTATAACGGAGTGCCCGAGTGGCGCAAGTATTTTAAGTCCACCAGGGCTCATAACACAGTCACCATAGACGGGATGGACCAGGCTGTTCAGGAAACAGGTTTTATCTGGAGTAAGCCGTACACCTCTACACTCAATGTCTGTGAACAAGTAAATGGAGGGGTATTTCTCCAGGCTTCCCATGATGGATATGCCCGGTTGAAGAAGCCGGTGGTGCATACCCGGTCAGTCCTGTTTCTTGAAACGGAGATTGTTGTACTTAGGGACTCGTTTACCGGCTTGGGAAAGCATGATTTTGAAATGAACCTGCATTTTCACCCAGAGATTGTTTTAACAGAGGAAGATTATGGATGGAGAGCAAATGGTTGCAGTCAGGAGCTTTTTATTGCTACTGCTACTGAAAGTGTACTTTTAAAAGGTTCCATAGACCCACTACTTGGGTGGTATTCGGAGGCCTATGGTAAAAAGGAACCGTGCAGTGTTTTGAGTTGCAGGGACAAAGGGAAACCAGCTATTGTACAGTTTTTTACCGTTATCAGCAGGAGCGCAATTCCAGACATACTACCCCTGCAAGAAAGGATGCACCAAATTGAACAGACTATCAATTCTTAATATATGGGTCGATCCGGTCAGCAGAGAAGAAGCTATGCAACGTGTACAGGGCTTCCTCGAAAATGGAAACAGGCCACATTCTATTTTTGCGGCCAATCCTGAAAAAAATTTTTCTGTGCCAAAGGATCCGAAGCTATATCAATGCTACCGGGATTCTGATCTATTGATTCCTGATGGAATAGGTATTGTAGTCGCAGCCAACAGGTTATATGGGACAAACCTTCAGCGTATACCTGGTTCTGAATTTTTTTTTGATATCTGTCAGCTTGCTGCGGATCATTCCTATAAGGTTTTCGTGTATGGAGCTAAGGAAGAGGTCAATAAAAACTCGGTAGAGAAAATGCAGCACCTTTACCCTGCCTTGCAGATAGTTGGCAGAGCCAATGGTTATGTGCAGGATGGGGCAATGCAGGGTCTGGTCGATACGATCAATGATTCGGGTGCAGAGGTCCTTTTTATTGCGCTGGGCTCACCTCGCCAGGAAAAATGGTTTGCTGCCTGGAAAGATCAACTGCGCCACGTGCGTGTGGTGCAAGGCATTGGTGGAACTCTGGACACCATTGGCGGTGATGTACAACGGGCTCCTGAATTTTGGTGTACACATAATATGGAATGGCTGTATCGGTTGCTCAGTGAACCAAAGCGTATCAAACGACAAACGGTTCTTCCTCTGTTTGCACTACAGGTGTTTAAAGAGTGGAGTAAGATAAAGCTGGGAATCCACCCACCATACAATGATAATCAACCCGGTAAACATTAAGAAACGTTTTTACCTACGCGTAAAATATGAATCAACACACATTTTTTTTCTTCGGTGAAAAACAGTGGAAATTTCAACACAAGATAAGATGCGGGGATGGGTTAAAGGAGCAATACTGGCAGCTTTTGTTGGTGCCATGTATTACACAACTTTATCCTGGCTCGTCATAAAAGACTGGAATCGAGATGATTATACCTATGGGTGGATGATCCCAGTCATTGTGCTGTATCTGTTGTGGGATAATCGGTACAATTTTTCACAGGAACCTGCATCTCCTTCCTGGTGGGGGGGCATGTTACTGCTGTTTGCCATGTCACTCTATTGGGTCGGAGAGTTGAGTGGCGAGTTTTTCACCCAATATTTTTCCTTAACCTTAATTGTCATTGGCCTATGCTGGATGATGATGGGATGGCGCAAGTTAAAGACCATACTCTTTGCGCTTGTGTTCTCCCTGGCTATGTATCCACCACCCAATTTTCTGCATAATAAAATTACCTTTCAGCTTAAACTCATTTCTTCTGAACTGGGGGTGTGGTTGCTGCACTTATACGGTATGTCTGCTTACAGGGAAGGAAATATCATTGACTTAGGCTTTACTCAGCTGCAGGTTGTGGACGCCTGTAGCGGGTTGCGCTATCTTTTTCCTTTGCTTGTTATGACATTACTCCTTGCCTATTTCTTTAAATCTGCATTTTGGAAAAAATGTGTACTTGTGTTCTCGGCTATTCCGCTTACCATTGTGACGAATTCATTTCGAATAGCAATGACAGGTGTTTTATACGAGATATGGGGGCCTGTTGCTGCAGAAGGTTTTTTTCACAGTTTTTCCGGCTGGTTTATCTTTATGTTTGGCCTGGTTATTCTTCTTATAGAGATGAGGGTACTGAACGGGTTTAGATCATTGCGTTCGCCGGGAGCTTTATCACCTTCCTCAACTTATGAAGAAGAGTATAAAGACGAGGCAGAAGACAACAGCACTATTCCTCAGTCCTTTTTGGGACCACCGCAGTTTTTTGTTGCAGTAATGTTATTGGCAACTTCTCTCGTTGCAGCTCAGTTCATTGATTTTTCACAAAAGGTACCAATGGCGGAATCATTAAGTAACTTCCCGTTACAACTGGGCCAGTGGTATGGAAAAAAGGGGTTTCTGGAACAAAAGACTATCGACACTCTGGATCTCAGTGGCTATGTCATCGTTAATTATACTGGGCCTGAAAATAAGCACATTAATTTTTATGCGGCTTATTATGAAAGCCAGACTAAAGGAGAGTCTATTCATTCTCCTGCAACATGCCTACCAGGTAGTGGTTGGTTATTTGATAAGGCTGGTACGGTAAATATTTCTATATCATACGACAAACGTAGTTTTATGCCCGTTAACCGCGCTTTTATGAGCAAGGGTGCTGTGCAGCAGTTATCGTATTACTGGTTCCCCCAGCGAGGAAGGATATTAACAAATGCGTATCAATTGAAAATTTTTAATCTTTGGGACGCATTGACAAAGCAACGAACTGATGGTGGATTGGTACGGTTGATAACACCAGTCTACCCTGATGAGGAACTAGAAGATGCCGATGCTCGGATGGTATCATTTATGACTGAGTTGGTTCCCGAGATGGCAAGGTATTTTCCGAATTAGAATAAGCTATTTGATTTCAGCCTGTTAGCGATTAGGATCATGTTTTAATACCCCCCCTTTTTAAAGGGGCTACGTGAGTAAACAGGGGGAACAAGATTCCTTCCTTCAGATTCGATGAACTATCCACTCATTATGCAACATTTCCAGTTTGTATTGATAATTCCATGAAGAAGATACTTTCGGTTTTCGGGACACGTCCTGAAGCAATAAAAATGGCACCTGTTGTTAAAGCCTTTGCAGAGCATTCAGACCAATTTGATAGTCGGGTTTGCGTGACTGCCCAGCATCGGCAGATGCTTGATCAGGTACTGGAATTGTTTCAGATTCATCCAGACTATGACCTTGACATTATGACCTCGGGTCAAACCTTGACCGATGTTACCTGTAAGGTGTTGCAGCTCCTAGACCCGGTGTTGGCTGACTGTAAACCCGATGTGGTTCTTGTACATGGCGATACAACCACATGCATGGCCGCAAGTCTGGCTGCGTTTTATCAAAAAATCCCGGTTGGTCATGTAGAAGCTGGCCTGCGCACAGGCAACATCTATTCTCCTTGGCCTGAAGAGATGAATCGACGCTTAGCCGGCGCGATAACACGTTATCATTTTTCTCCCACTGAAAGCTCTTGTCAAAACCTGTTACATGAAGGGGTCTCAGCAGAATCAATTGTAGTAACAGGAAACACTGTGATTGATGCGCTCCTCTCTGTGGTTGAAAAGGTGCAAAGTGATGAAAAACTCAATATAGAGATGAACAATCGTTTTTCCTTCTTGAATGCTGAAAAACGTTTGGTTCTCGTCACAGGCCATCGTCGTGAAAATTTCGGTGAAGGATTTGAACAAATCTGCCTGGCCCTGAAATCGTTAGTCACCAATAATTCTGATGTTGAGGTCTGCTATCCTGTACACATGAATCCCAATGTACAAGAACCGGTACAACGGCTTCTAGCTGGAGTAAAAGGGGTTCACCTGATCAAGCCTCAGGATTACCTCCCTTTTGTCTACCTTATGCATCGTTCAAGTTTGATTATCACAGACTCTGGAGGGGTTCAGGAAGAGGCACCATCTCTTGGGAAACCTGTACTAGTGATGCGGGATACAACTGAAAGACCTGAAGCTGTTGCTGCCGGGACGGTCATGCTCGTTGGCACGGATGCGAAACGGATAGTGAGTGAGGCGGAAAAACTGCTCAAGGATACTCAGGCTTATAAAAAGATGGCACAGGCAAATAATCCCTATGGGGATGGACAAGCTGCCCAGCGGATTGTTGACTACTTTTTGAAGAACCAGGATTGGTAAATATGAAGAAAAATGCAGCAAAAAAAATTGTTATTATGGGGTTGGGATATATTGGTCTCCCTACAGCATCGATGTTGGCGACTAAAGGCCATCAAGTTCTCGGAGTCGATGTAAATGCTGAGGCCGTGGAATCAATCAACCAAGGCAAGGTGCATATTGTTGAACCGGACTTGGATATTCTTGTTAAAGCTGCTGTGAACAGTGGCAATCTTAAAGCTGCATTTGAACCTGCTGAGGCAGATATTTTCATACTTGCGGTACCAACTCCGTTTAAAGACGGAAATCATTTAGCTGGGAAGTCACCTGATCTCAGTTATATAGAAGAAGCTGTAAAGGCTGTTGCTCCCTGTTTGAACGTGGGGAACTTGATTATCCTTGAATCCACCTCTCCAATCGGTACGACTGAGTGGATCGAATCGATCGTGCGAGAGCAGCGGCCTGATCTTTATGAGGACAATGATCCAAATCATCGCACTCCAGTTTTTTTCGCTCACTGTCCTGAACGTGTGTTGCCGGGCAAAATAATGCATGAACTGGTTAATAACGACAGGATTATTGGTGGCAATGATAAACAATCCGCAGAAAAAGCAAAGGAACTCTATAACACCTTTTGCAGTGGTCAAATCTTTCTTACCGATAGCAAAACTGCTGAAATGGCAAAGTTGGTGGAAAATTCATTTCGGGATGTCAATATAGGGTTTGCAAATGAACTCTCATTGATTTGCGACAAGGTAGGAATCAACGTCTGGGAGTTGATTGAGCTTGCAAACAAGCATCCCCGGGTCAACATTCTACAGCCTGGTCCAGGTGTTGGTGGGCATTGTATTGCCGTTGATCCATGGTTTGTCGTTGCCGCAGCACCCGAAGAAGCTCGGATTATCCGTACGGCACGTGAGGTGAATGACACCAAACCAGATTGGGTTATTGATAAGGTTATTGCAAAAGCAGATCGTTTTAAAGAACCGGTTATAGGCTGCCTGGGACTTGCGTTTAAAGCAAATATTGATGACTTGCGAGAATCACCAGCGCTTGAGATAACACGCAAACTGTACAGCTCTGGCGTCGGTAAAATCATGGTATGTGAACCTAACACCCATGGAGATTTTGTTGAATTTCCCCTTTATGAACTCAATGAAGTCCTGAAGGCAGCTGATATTTTGCTGGTTCTCGTAGATCACGAGGAATTCAAGGGGATTGATTCAGAGTCTTTGAAAGAAAAGGTTGTTATCGATACAAGAGGAATTTGGCGATAAGGCCTGTGCAATGCACATATTATTATAATATGTCAGCAACTTAAAACAGCCCCCTACAACATTCATCAATATTGTCAGCGGACGAGGTTTACAAAATGTTACACGCGCCCTGAGAGTTTTGTCGTAAACGTGACTCGATCATCGTAAACCTTGCCAGCTTTTGCTCCATTATGCTCATTTTCTGCAATGTGTCGTTTTGCAGGCTGCTTGTTGGTATTTGCGGTACAGTCTGAGCTATCGTGATGACATTGAGCTTTTGGTCGAAAGAAGTGTTGAACTTTAGTTTGAGAACTGTGAGCATTCATTGTCCGGATGTCTTTATATGTAGAGGGAAAATGCCTTGATACATTTTACAACTTACTGTAATCATCGCTAAAAGATAGCTCACTTCTTTTTTTGGGCGTTCATAAATCTTACCTGAGGAGGTATTATGAAAAAACATCTACACCTTTTTATATTATTCATTTTGTTGTTCTTTATGCAGACAGCACATTCTGCAGCCATTATTGAAGGACAGCGTATGGCTCCGGTGCAAAGCAAGGATGGCATGGTAGTTACCAGCCACTTTCTGGCTACAGAGTCAGCACTTGAAGTACTGAAAAATGGTGGAAATGCCATAGACGCAGCAGTTACGGCAGCTTTTTCTTTGGCGGTTACTCAGCCACGATCCGGTAATATTGGTGGTGGTGGTTTCATGCTGATTTCTTCAGAGAAAAAGAATGAGGTTACGGCCATTGATTATCGCGAAAAAGCACCCTCTCAGGCCAGCCGTGATATGTATCTTGACGAAAAGGGCGACGCAGTAAAAGAACGTTCCCGCTATTCCCATCTGGCAGCCGGTGTTCCTGGGACGGTTGCAGGGCTTGCGCTGGCACTTGAAAACTATGGTACCATCACTCTTCAGCAGGCCATGGCTCCTGCCATTAAACTGGCAGAAGAAGGTTTTATCGTCACTCCTCGGTTCAGTAGTGGCTTGAAAAAGAAAGAAAAGATGCTCAAGAAGTGGGATTCAAGTAAAAAGATTTTTTACAAGAAGGATGGCAGTTATTATGAGCCAGGAGATCTTTTTGTTCAACCTGAACTGGCCCAGACGCTGAAACGTATCGCTAAAAATGGTATCAAGGAGTTCTATGAAGGAAAAACCGCAGAACTCCTGGTGGCAGAAATGAAGAAGCATGGCGGTCTTATCTCCATGGAAGATATGAAAAATTATCAACCCGTAGTCCGCAAACCGGTTCATGGTAACTATCGCGGCTATGATATCTATTCCATGTCTCCACCAAGCTCAGGTGGTGCACACGTGGTTCAAATCTTAAATATTCTCGAAGGGTATCCTATTGGAGAGTATGGACATAACTCAGCCAAAACCATTCATGTGATGGCAGAAGCCATGAAGCGTGCTTACGCTGACCGTTCGCTCTATCTTGGAGACTCTGATTTTGTAAAGATTCCGTTACAAGGTATTACTTCCAAAAAATATGCAGATTCTTTGCGTAAAGGGATTAATGAAAAGGTCGCTAAACCCAGCAAGGATATTGCTCCAGGTAAACCTCAGCCTTACGAAAGTAATGAGACTACCCATTTTTCTGTAGTGGATAAGTGGGGTAACGCGGTTTCCAACACCTATACCATCAATTTCAGCTATGGATCTGGTATCGTGGTAGACGGGGCTGGATTTTTGCTGAACAACGAAATGGATGATTTCTCTGCCAAGCCAGGCGTGCCAAATGCCTACGGATTAATTGGTGGGGAGGCAAACAAGGTTGAGCCAAACAAGAGAATGCTGAGTTCCATGTCACCTACCATCGTTAAAAAAGATGGGAAAAACTTTCTGGTTACCGGTAGCCCCGGTGGCTCCAGAATTATCACCACTACGCTGCAGGTGATAATGAACGTGATTGACCACGGTCTTAATATTCAAAGTGCAGTAGCTGCACCACGTATCCATCATCAATGGTTACCTGATGAGATTAGAATTGAGGAAGGAATCAGCCCTGATACCACTTCTAGGCTTAAAAAGATGGGACACACCATAAAGCTTAAAAGCTCTATGGGTGCTATTCAGTCAATTATGGTGAAGGATGGCGTAATGTATGGCGGAGCTGACCCAAGACGCTCCACCAGTCTTGCCGCTGGGATGTAGTGCTCGACCGGTAATAATTACATAAAACACAAGGTCTTCCCGCCTTTTTCGGGAGGATCTTGTATTTTATGCAACACCCAAAAAAACGTAACTGATCACGGGTACGTCATCTTTGATTGATCTCAAAAGCTGAAAAATGAACTAACCTGAGCCCTCTCACTGCTTAACAGAAGGAAGAACCAGCTGCACCATGGCTCCATGGTCATCCTGCTCAATCGAACAGGTAGCTTGAAGCCGGTCAATGGCTGCGGTAAGTGATCCTGGGATGACAACTGTAGCGGCTATCTCTTCCTGCCATTGAAAACAAATCCTGGCATCTGGCCCGCTGGCCGAAGAAACAACACACATCGTACTCCCGCAAGGCTGCACCTCAAGACACTCTAAAAAGAGACGAAAGAGTACGTGGTGAAGTAAGGCAGCGTCATTGTATACGGCAGGGACTTCTCCTTCCACTCTTTGATCCAATGTAACCTGGGCAAGCCTTGCAAAACGCTCCAGAAACTGGCAGATTTCCTTAACCATTTGCTCAGGCTGAAACGAGGAAAGCCTGGTGTCAGACCTGTGAGCAAAGCCACTTAGATGGTGAAAGGCCTCTGCCATACGGCTCACCCGTTCTTCAACCGTAACAAAGCCCTTTTCCAGTGTTTTTTTGAGTTGCTCGTCAAGCTGGCTGCCATGCATGATCAGCAAATCACTGCTCAGGCCATTAGCCTCCCGAATAATACCCAAATGATTTTTCAGCTCATGGGAAAAACTTGCCATAAGGCGGCCGTAGGAGTTCACCTGTTCCACTCTGAGGGAGTCATTTGATTCATTTTCCATCATCACCTTCTCCCTTTGCTTTCTTGTCCGCCAGTTCAATCTTTTCCAACAACTCCCCCAGGTCAACGGGCTTCATGATGTAATCAAATGCGCCTTTCTCCATAGCTTCGATACCAGCGCCCACAGAACCATGTCCCGTCAGCATGATAACCTCAATGTTTTGGTATTTTTCCTTGATTCTGGCCAGGATATCAAGTCCGCTCATATCGGGCATTTTCAAATCAAGAATGACGATTTGCGGAGCAAAAGCGTCCAACTGCTCAAGTCCTTCCGTGCCGCTGTGTGCATCCTCCACCGTAATGCCGCGCAGCTTTAATCTCTGACAAAGCGTAGAGGCGAATTCAGCCTCATCATCAATAATTAAAATTTTTCCTTCAATCATAAGCCTTACTCCTGTATGCAGCGCAGAGGTAAAATAATGGCAAAGTTCGTTCCTTTACCTGGAATTGATTCAACCTGAATACGACCGCCCAGTTTTTTCAGGATACCATAGGTGATCGACAGCCCAAGCCCTGTACCTTTGCCGGTTTCCTTGGTCGTAAAAAATGGTTCAAATATATGACGAACAACCTCTTTGTCCATGCCCGGTCCATCGTCTATCACCTGAACCTGTATTTCATTTTCCAGCACCATACTGGTACGCACAATAATCTCGCCATTACTGCCAATGGCATCAATGGCATTATTTATAATATTGAGAAAAACTTGCTGCAGCTGCCCTCGATCACTATACAGATGCGGCAGGTCGGCATGCAGATCAAAAACAATGGCAATTTGATTGTAGGTCGCCTCTCTTGCCAAAAAAGCCACCACATCCTCAAGCAACAGGTTTATATCCAGTTCTTCGGTCAAGATGTCTGTGTGCCGGGCAAAGCCAAGCAGCCGGTGGGTAATAGCTTTGCATCGATCAACACTCTCCTGCACACCATCCAGGGCCTTTAGCATGTCCGCCTTATAGGTAAAGTCTCCGGCCATATCAAAATAATCCATAACCAGGCCGGCCTTTTGGTTGATAATGGACAGTGGATTATTGATTTCGTGGGCGACACCGGCTGCGAGCCTGCCGATGGACGCGAGTTTGTTGGCGTTTTCCGCTTCCACCAGATAATGCTGACGACGGGTATCTGAAGTACGAAGATAATCGATAATACCACTACTGATACGACGCAGGATCAATACTGAAAGAATAATACAGCCAAGAATGATGCTAAAAAGGCGCAGCTTAAAATTCAGCCAGGCCGCACCGTGAAGATACAGTTCATTAACCAATACCAGGCGCCAGGGGGTTGAGGGCAAGTCCACAGAAGCCCGTAACACCTCTGAGCCATCAGGGGTGCGAACCACTGCAACATCAGCATGCTGAAGCAGTAACTCCTGATATCTGGCCAACGTATCTTTGATACTGAACCCGGTATCGTTTTTCGGGTTATGTAACACCCCATGTTCACCGATCCGCCCATATTTACGCGGTGCGGTCTGAATAATACCGTCGGCGTCCAGCAGATAGACATCACTGAGCGAACTGGCGGCACCGGTATCCACATACCTTTGCAGGGTTTTACCGTCAATGGTGACACGAAGTACCCAGAACCCCTGCCCATCTGGTAATTTGCGTCGTACAGCAATGACAAAATGAGGCACCTGGCGAAAGCCTGAAAAGATATTACTGATATATATCCCCCGGTGCAAGACCTCTTGATACCAGGTCTGTTCACTGTAGTCATTGCCGTTTAATTCATAGGGCCCGGCATAGGCCTTCTGGTGGCCTGAAGAGTTAATAACTTCAATATCAACAAAGTCGGGGTATTCCTGTTGCAGCCTGATAAAAAGTGCGTTGAGTTCATCGGGATCCAGAAGTTCCTCATAACGGTCATCTCTGGCAACAAACCGGATGCTGGACTGGAGTTTGGAAACAAACCGCTCAATGGTATTTTCCGACTGCTCCAGATTGAGAATCATCTGAGTCACTTCGTTTTTCTGCAGCAACCGCTGATATTGATAATGGGAAAGCACAGATATAAGCAACAGCGGTGTCAGGGCGACCCCGAGCAGAATGAGAAAAAAACTCCTGGAAAAAAACCTATAATTTTGCTCCCGCTCATCCAGGGTCTCAATTTTTTCAGATGGTGAAGGCAATAGCTTGTATATCCACGTTGGCTTTTTTTTCATGCGATGTACCCCAGTGCTGTAACTCCAGGAAAAATCATCCCTGCAGCAAGATTTCCCTCCATGGCTGCCTCCAGCACATCCTTGTGCGGCCCGATGACCCCATCGATCACCTGTACTTTTTTCCAGGTAAGAAACTGATAATGCTTCTCTGCGATACCGCCGCAGATAATACATGCCACCTGTTCCTTGAGAACAATATCGCAAACACGCTCCGCAGAGATATGATCAAGAATGATAGAACGTGATTCTTCAAGCAACTGCCGGTTATAATACGTTGCAATGATAACTTCTGCGGTGCAGTCAAATCTGGGGGAAATATAATCCCCGCAGATGGTCATCAAAATTTTCATTGCTGCTCCTGTTAGGTCAAATGGTATTTTTTCAGTTTTCGCCACAGGGTTGTCCGGCCAAAACCAAGGATTGCAGCGGCTTTGGTCCGATTACCGTTACTTTGTTTCAGGGCTTCCAGGATCCGCTCCCGCTCCACGGCAGGCCAGCTTTCAGGTACAACACTTACGGCTTGAGATGCCTGCGCTTCAGGGGGAGCTCCAGAAGACGTGGTGGATGAATGTTGTTGTGGGGAATGGAGTGCCTGGAGAGGCAAATCCTTCAAGGTTATTTTATCCTTTTGGCACAGGTTGACAGCATACTCCACCACATTGCGCAGTTCCCGGACATTACCAGGGTAAGAAAAATGCAGGAGTGCATCCAGAGCCTTGGGAGTAAAGCCTGTTATGTTCTTCCCCAGCTGAGCGGTGAACAGTTTGAGGAAATGATCCAGCAGCAGGCGAATATCCCCGGTTCTTTCTCTAAGAGGCGGAACATGAAGATGCAGCACATTCAAACGATAAAAAAGATCTTCCCGAAACGTTCCCTTATCCACCTCCTCACGCAGCGACCTGTGGGTAGCCGCAATAACCCGTACATCAACCCGTACTTTTTTACTGCTTCCCACGGAATAAAACTCCTGGTCATCAAGAACCGACAGCAGTTTGACCTGTAACGGCAAGGACAGGTCACCAATTTCCGTGAGAAATATGGTTCCCTTGTCAGCCAGACGAAACATCCCCACATTATCTTTAACGGCACCGGTAAAGGCGCCTTTAACATGGCCAAACAGCTCTGACTCCAGCAGCGCTTCGGGAAGAGCACCACAGTTTACCTTGACAAAAGGCTGCCTTTTTCTCTGTGAGCTTCTGTGGAGCTGCTCAGCAATCTTGTCCTTGCCAGTGCCTGTTTCTCCGGTAATCAGCACCGAAGCGTCGGTTCTGGCAAGGACATTCATCATGGTAAACACCTCTTTCATCTGTGGGCTGTGCCCCAGGATATTACCGCTGTATTCCTCGCTATGTGACGCAGCCCTGGCTTCCTGCAACGCTGACATATCCTCAATGACCACCAATATTCCCAGCGGCTGTCCAGCTTCATTATGCAGTCTAGAAAGAGTGCAATAGACAGGGATAATTGAGCGCCCCCTGTTAATGAGATTCCCGTCCATGGAGACTTTTTCCCCTGTTTCCAGCACTGACCTGGTAACCTGATCATTGGTGCCCAGGTTGGTACGTAGAACATAGTCACCATATACTCCCAGGACCTCATTGGTTTCATAACCCGTCATGCTCTCAAGGAAACGGTTCATCCACATAATGCACAGGTTACTGTCCAGAAGAGCAATCCCATGGGGAACACCGTTAAGTATTTCCACCATCAGACCCTGATTATGAAAAAAAGACTCTCTCATGCGTACACCTCGTTAAGGTCCAACAAACAGCGCAACAAATGAAGAAATATAAAAATGTATTTTTTTGTAACTGGTCACAGAGTACCCAGATGAAAAAATACGATACCCTCCCCTGCTCTGCTTACTATCACATGACCTTAGGAACATACACCTCCATCCCCATGAGGGGCCAGATAACGGTTACAGCCAGCCAGGTGACGCCCATCAACATAATACTTGCAGGGATGCCCCACAGGAAGAATTCACCAGGGGTGAACTGTTTGGAGTTGTAGGCAATGGCGTTTGGTGCCGCGCCCACCAGTAATAAAAAGGGCATACCGGCAACTATCAGGGAAGAAAAGAGAATCACTTCGCCTGCTACCCCCAGATATGGAGCAATAACAAGCGCCACTGGCAGTGAAATAGCAATGGCAGCCACGTTCATGATGAAATTCGTCATAATCATGACGAAAAAGGCCATGCCAAGGATAAAAACAAGGGGAGAAGAGTCCTGAAAAAGTACCAGCCAGTGAACGGCCAACCATTTGGCGGCACCGGTATCCCATAAACAGAAACCAATTGACATGGCTCCGGCAAAAAGGAGGATGATGTTCCATGGGATTTCTTCCAGGTCATCCAATGAAAGGATGTTAAAAATGAAAAAGGAGATGGTTGAGAGAAGAAGTATCCCTGTTTTGTCCAGAGAGTTGAGTGCCGGCACAAAATTTTTCAATGCAATAACGAGAATGGTCAGCATGACAATAACCGCTGTCAAAATCTCCTGCCGACTCCATCCTCCAAGTTCCTTATACATCTGTTTTGAACGTTCCTTTAATCCTGGTATACGATCATGCTCTGGCCTGAATACCAGCATCATAAATCCCCATAAGAGAAAGGTCATGAGCCAGCCAATGGGGAACATGTAGGCGGTCAGTTGGAAAAAACTGATATCAACATTCATGATGTCCTTGTAAAACCCCAGAGCAACCGCACCACGCGCTGCGCCCAGCAGGGTAATGATGGAGCCAGCACCCGCCACGTAGGCCATACCGATAAAAAGTGCTTTGCCAAATGTAGTCGGCTGACCGTCTTCACTGTACAGTGCATGGATAGTCATGAGCAGCGGAAACATGGTTGCTGCCACTGCGGTGTGCGCCATGACATGGGTCAGAGCGGCTGTCATGACAAAACACCCAAGCAGAATCAGGTTCGTCTTTTCGCCGACAATGGAAAGCATTTTATAGGCAAGCCGTTTGGTCAATCCGGTTTTGGTAAAGACCATACCAATGACGATGGAGCCGAAAATAAACAGCACCGAAGGGTCCATGAAATCCTTAAATGCTACCTTGGGAGATCTGATCATAAATAAAGCCTGCAGGGTGCCAATGGCCAGGCTGGTAACCCCGATGGGCACCACCTCAAAAACCCACCAGACCCCAGCAAGAGCAAAAACGGCCAGAGCGCCCTTTGCCTGCTGACTGAGCACAAAATGCTCTCCTAAAGGATCAATTGCATCCGGCCAGGGTGGACAATAGTAAATACAGAGAAACAAACCAATCCCAACCAGCATAAAAAAAAGCCGTTTCCAGTCAATTCTTTTTTGTGCCATCTGAAGGCCGATAGTTTCCGTTGTAGCTGTTGACATCGTTCTCACCTTTGGTCATTTATGCCTGCACCATGCACTAACTACATGGATTATCAGCATTATTTTTCTCAATCACAAAGAAACACTTTTCCTGTCCTGGTCATTGCAGGTGACCTGACAGCGTTACTTCAAAAATTTACAATGGGGATACTGCTGAGAATAAGGCTGTTATTACCAGCACCGGCTCTTAAGAATATGCCGCAGCTCCTCTTCGGATTGTTTTTCCATAGCGGTCGTACGAGCCTTTTTTGCTTCACGGATTTTTTCCATCAATACGTTGATATCGACTGGCTTTTCAAGAAAATCGATCGCCCCATGCTTCATTGCCTCAATTCCAGATTGAACGGTGGCATGTCCAGTGAGCATGATCACCTCAACATCCGGACGGATCAATTTGATCTCCTTTAACGTTTCAATGCCGTCAATACCAGGCATAGAAAGGTCCACAACAGCCACATCAATGCTTTTATCCTCGGCTGACGTAATGGCCTCTTCCCCGCTGGGTACGGGGACCACCTTTAACCCCCGTGTTTCCAGCCGCTGGGACATAAGCTCAATGAAATCGGTCTCATCATCTACCAACATAACCTTGGTTGCAAATTGACTATCCATAATCATTCCTCTTTTTACGAGAGTAGCACATCCATTTAGTTCGACGCAGTATGGGCTATTTTGGTCGCCGCAACTTTTTTATACGCTTGATCAATTGTTGCCGTTAATTCGGTAAAATCAATTGGTTTGTGCAGATACGCATATGCTCCCAGTTCCATGCACTCTTTACGGTTCTCCTCTGATCCATGACCAGTGAGAATAATCACTTCGGTATCTGGCTTGGACTCTTTGGTCTTTTTAAGCACTTCTACCCCCTGGATACCAGGCATCTTGAGATCCAGTACCATAACATCAGGGGTTTCAGTTTCCAGCAACGTTAAAGCCTGCTCACCATCAAAAACCGGATAAGAACCATAATGACGAATATTCAATCGCTGAGACAGCGTCTGGACAAATTCCTGCTCATCATCCACCAGCAATACTTTGGGCGGCAATTCAAATTTGTAGTCGCGGTAAATTGAAAGTTGATAGTCCTTGCCAGCAACAACTTCAACCTGACGCACTCCGCTAACAGCCTCAGCAATATTGGTCAGCGAGTTGGCCGTGCTTTCAAAGTTGTGACAACAGGTATCAATGGAAATGGTGATATTTGCGTCAGTACATTGCACCTTGTTTGTATGCCCTTTTTTCAGGAGCGCCAGTTCAACCTGGGCCGCAAGCTGCATATCTATTACGGCTTGCATGGATTCAGGCGTTTCCAGCAGGGCAGGCTTTCGATAATTTTCAACAATAATATGCATAGCCTCTTCCATGGTGGTCTCGCCCATGGGGAGATATATATCATAGAGCGAACGATCATTTGCAGGTTTCTTATGCAGGAAATGGACGAGTTCTCCAGTTCTGTTGTCATTTTTTTTGATGAGCTTTATCGCCTGTCTCTCACTGAGCCCTGCGGAGATCGCCCGCTTGATCCTGCTTTTCCGCTCATCAAAAATGCCGACACGAAGCAAATGAGTAATGGCCCCAGGCAACAAAAGTGCATGAAACCCAGTAAAAATCCTATGCGCCTGTTGTATCTCCTCAGCAAGAGCAATCTTCATTTGCGCAAGAAGAGTTTCACGTTCCAAAGTGAAGGAGTTAAACACCGAGGTTGAACCCATGAGGGCCCGTTCTACTTTTCCCTCGTCCAGATGAAACCGAGCTGCTGTGGCACGGACCAAGTCGTTGTCACGAAATACAGGGTATCCTGTTATGGAAGCAAGCTGATCAACAATCTCATCTTCCTTGCAAAAACTACTGTAAAATAAAGCTATAGATGACATAACCGACTCCTTTTATTCATTGAGGTTGTAATGAAGACTCATTTTATGCCAAAGATAGCACAGGGTGTGCCAACACGTTACCTTTCAATAAAATGCAGTTTTTACAGCAGTTTACGTAAAAAGTTATTTTCAGAGAGGGAATGAATAATAAAAGAAATGAAACAAAAGGAAACGTACCGTTTCAATACATATCAAAATGTTTCAAAACGCAACGTAACACGTTGTGCAGGGCAACTTTTCAGGATAAGTTCTTGTTTCTCCTCGCCAAGAGATTCAACCAATTTTTTGCAAAAAGGTTTTTGAAAGAGTAGCCAAATGTAATCTTATCCCGAGATAAACAGTGCCTGGGAAAATACTGCTTCCTGGGCATTTTTAACGAGCTTTTTTAAGCAGATCATGTCTTATAGCCACATCTTTTTTGGTCCCCTTTGATTATTATTGCAACTAAAGGACGTAGATGACAGATCGTGTAGAACAAGAAAAAAACATTACTCAACAACTTCGAATCATTTTCAAAGCCATTCAGGCCCATTCCAAAGAGATTGAAAAAGTTTGTGGCTTGAGCAGTGTGAGGCTTTGGATGCTGCATGCAATACAAACTTCTCCTGGCATCAAAGTCTCGGAACTGGCCATTGTCCTGTCCATCCATCGCTCGACATGCTCCAACATGCTGGATAAGCTGGAAGATATGGACCTTGTGTACAGAAAACGCAGTACATCGGATCAGCGGTCAGTCCACCTGTTTATCACAGATAACGGGGCGAATATTCTTGAAAAATCACCTGCTCCTCCTGAAGGGAAGCTTAGCAGCAGTCTTCACAAGTTATCACCAGATAAACTTGCAAATCTGGAGCAAGGGCTGTCAGACTTAATCGAGGTGCTCCATTTTGACGATGCCAAGGCGGCTCTCACACCTATTGAGCTACCGTAAATCGATCTGCTCAAAGCTATAAAAGCTGCGGCAAAATATGCCGGCAAACGGGCGTTGGAAACAGATGATAACCAACTACGCCTTGAAGATGCTGCCTATGGTTATCATGGTCTGATGGTCATTGAACGAATAGCAGAATTGAAGTGTGATACCCCATGGTCACAAATCAAGCGGAGAGTATCCCGTATCCAGGCCACAGAATTTGTTAGGCCGAGATCTTGTGTGTTTATTGTACACCCCAGTGAGCAGCAATCAGCGCATTTCTTTCCTTTTTCCGCTCTTCTGCACCTTACTCAGCACGTCGTTTTTGTACTTTTGCAATGTAGTTCAGGTTCTGCACGGCCAGCTCTACCTGCTCCTCTTCGCCAACTCCTGAAGCAACAACCGCTTTAAAACTCTTTTCAGCTCGCGCATATTGGCGCTCTTTCATGGCAGAATAGGCGGCTTTCATCAGGATAGCCGGGGCAGGTTCCTCGGCCAGCTCTGCAGCCTGCTCATAGACGGTGCAGCTTTCGTCATACCGGTGCAGAGCGTAATAGATATTCCCCAGGGATTCCAGATTCTCACTGTTTTTCTCCTGCTCTGCAACCTTGAGTGCGACTTTAAGGGCCTGCTCATACATGCGGCCGCTTAAATAAATTTCCACAAGATGCTCCAACTGCTCGGAATCCGGATTTTTGCCCATGGTGCGGGTGAAAAAGCGAGCAGACTGTTTCGGCACCCCAGCCAGGAGATAGAGTCTGCTGAGATCCTTGATGTGGCTTTCTTCCTTGGGTTCAAAATGGAGGACCACCTCTTTTGCCGCAGCAGCATCCACAAAATTTCCCTGCTGCAGGGCGAGCCACACGGCCAGCTTCCACGATTTGACCTGAGAAGGATATCTGGAAAGCGTCTGGGCCATAACCGCTTCCGCTTGTTGCATCTTTTTCAACTCCACACAGGTCTTGACCAGAGCGCTCAACCACTGAAATCTGGGATTTTTGTCTTTCACCAACAGCGTGAGTAGCGGATATGCCTTTTCCGGCTGCTGCAGGTTGAGCCAGATCACTACTCCGCGATAACGGAGCTGGTTGGATATCTTTTTATCTGCAAGGTTGGTGCGTTTCATTACCGGATACACCTCGCCGTCTCGGCCAGTATCAAGCAGCACAGAAGCCAAATCAACCAGCCACAGTTGCTTCACGTTCTTAACAGCCACGCTCTTTTTCAACAGCTCGATGGTTTTAGGCAAATTATTTTCAACACGCCACAGCATACCCGCATTATGGTAATGTTTGCCTTCCCCTGAGATATTGGCGGCTCGCTCCATATAGGTTGCACTCTTTGCGTAATTTTCCTTGAGCAGCCACGCATTGGACAAAGCCACCATCCACTGGCTTTTGGGCTTTTTGTACCTGGCAAGCGGGGTAAGGAGCTTGATTGCACGGTCAGCCTGCTTAAGCTGCAACCGTAGGGCACCGGCCTGGTAGATGTGCTGGGGGTTCTTACTGATGGTTGCCGCTTTTTCCATGGCATCAGCAGCCCTGGCGACCTTCTCCTTAATCAGCCAGGCCTGCGCCGTAGCAACAAACCAATCAGCTTTTGGAGGCTCGACATCTGCAAGACGGAGAAGTGATTTTAACGCATTGTCCGGCTTCTCAGCCTGGAGCCACAACACCCCGCAGTTGTAGAGATAGTCAGGAGCAGGGTCAATCTCCACAACCCGCTCAAAGGCCATGGCAGCGTTGGCGTATTGATTTAAGGTGTTATACACAGCGGCCAGCAGCAGGAACCAGTTTTTCTGCGGATTCTTCCCCGTTACCAGGATCTTCAGCAGTGGCAGCGCGCGCTTGGGCTTTTCCAGCTCATTCCACAGGTAGGCGGCATGAAAAAGCAGCTCAGGATTATTCTGCACCCTGGCCGCCTTTTCCATGGCTTCTGCGGTTTTCTCTTTGTTTTTCATAGCTTTGAGCGCTTCGGATAAACCGACCAGCCATTCTTCTTTGGGCCTTGTTTTCTTACTCAAGCCCTCCAGAATACCAAGGGCCTTTTTCGGCTTTTCCGCTTCCAGCCACAACATTGCGCTCTGATACAGCAGATCATCATTTTTTGAGAGCTGTACAGCCTTATCCATGGCCATGGCACTGTTCTGCATGGCCTGGATGCGCTTGGATTTTTCCTGCTTTTTCGTCTTGGAATATGTGCTGCCGCTCTCCTGCCAGGCAAGGGAAAGCAGCTGCCAACCATCACTATATTTGGGAGCAATATCCACGGTTTTCTTCAAACTGGAGATTGCACTCCCGGTATCCCCTGCCTTATAGGCAAAATACCCCAACTCATAAAAGAGCACCGGATGGTTCTCGGCAGGATGCGCCTTGGCATAAGCTTCAAGTACGGCCTGTGCCTTTGTAAACTGGCCCTTATCAGCAAACGACTCAGCCTTACCAAGGGCTGTGTGCAATGTCGGAGGAGGATCTTTAAACTCCTTTATTCCGCTATTCAGATCCTGGGCCTGAACCAACGAGAGCAGCACCCAAAATGCCCCAACAGTGAACCCAAGCAGACGTACTAACGGGTGTATTCCAGTTTGTGATTTTTGCATGTTGAACTACTCGATCTCTCTAACCCGGCATTGCTTTCAGGTGCTCAGTGGAGTGCCTGAAAGCAATGTATTTTAGATTATCTTGAATTTGATGATCGTCTCAACCCAAGTCTCTACTGCCCTGCCGTCCTTAATCGCCGGCTTGAACTTCCAGTTCTTCACTGTCTTGCGCACAGTCCGATCAAATACTCCCGGCGGTTCGGATGTAAGAATTGAAAACAGATCAGTCCGACCTGATGTCTTGACCAGAAAACGAACCCGTACCGCTCCCTCAATCCCCAGCCGCTTTGCCCGATGCGGATATATTGGCTGGGTGGTTGCCACCGCCTGGGGCATTTTATCTACCTCATCCGGGTTAAACCGGGTTCTCGGCGGACCATGCTTGGGTAAACCTGGCAGCGGGCCTTTGGCAAGTTTACGGGTAAAGTTCTGAGGAGCGACCTTCACTCCTTTCAATCCCAGCGAGGAGAGGCTCGGCAGCTGGACCGTATTGTCGTAACCGGCCAGGGTGAATGCATAGCTGGTCTGAGGCGTCTCGATCTCAGGCATCTCCGTTTCCGGGATTTCCATCTCTGGTGGCTCTGGCTCATCCAGCTCCGGCGGCGGCTCCGGTTCTTCTTCCGTCTCCTCAGTCTCCAGCAATTCGTCCTCCACGGCAATGAGCCGGATTTTTTCCGACGCCAGACGATGGTTGTCAAAGGAGGTCTGCCTGAGCAGGGCGGGAGCCAAGGCCAGAATCAAAAGTCCGACCACCACGCCTGTTGCCATGAGCAGGCTGTTTCTAAGCGTCAACCCCTGGTTCATATCACGCCTTGGGTTTAGAAGCGGAAACCGCAATATTCTCAGCTCCGGCCAACCGGCATTGATCCAACACCGCAATCAACCTGGAGGTGGGAGTCTTGCCATCAGCATCAATGATCACCCCGCCCTCGGCGTTTTCAGCAAGAAAAATCTCAACCAGGCCGCGGACCCGCCGCAGCTCTACCTGCGCGCGGTTGATAAAGACATGGCCCTCAGCGGTGATACCGATGATCATTCCGGTGGCATCCTTCATCTCAGCAGATGCAGCTTCCGGCCGGTTGACCTCAACCCCGGATTCCTTGACAAAACTTGCGGTTACCAGAAAGAAGATCAACAGGATAAAGATCATGTCGATCAGCGGCATCATATCTATTTCAACATCGGTTCTATCCGAGTCGATTCCGAAAGAACCTCCTAACGAGCCTATTCTATTCATATTTCACATTCCTTTTCCATCCATTGGGTGATACCCCGTTGAAAAACCAGGAGGTCCCGCTGAATATTATCTGCCTTCTTCTTTAAAATATGGCCAATAAAAAGCCCTGGGATGGCCACCAGCAGCCCTGCCTGGGTGGTGATCATGGCTTCGCGGATACCGGAAGCCATGGCCTGGGCATTACCCATACCGTACATGCCGATGACCTTGAAGGTCTCCACCATGCCGGAGACCGTGCCAAACAGGCCGAGCAGCGGTGCTACTGCAGCAAGGATGATAATGGTCGGGATATAGCGATGGATAGCCCCAGTCTGTTTTCTGACCGCTGCATCAAGGAGTAACCTATCCGCATGGATATGATCACAGCCTCTCCCGTTCTGGGTTGCCATGAACTGGTTAAGCGCCATGGATCGTGGCCCGACACCTGCACTGGGTTGATCATTTCTTAAACAATCAAAGGCTTCTCCCAGGTTAATCCGAGATCTGTTTGCACGCCACACCCAGTCAGCCTTAAGGACGATGAGCCCCCACAGCCAGCTTGATACCAGGAAGATGGGAACCATAACCGGGCCCCCTATCTCGATGAGCATCCAGAGGTTGTCCAGGATTTCCATAATTTAGGCCTGAATGTTATGATGTTTTAAGATAGCTCCCATGAGCGCGATTCCCTTCTCTTCCATATCACGGGCAATATTCTTCACCCTGCCGTTCAGAAAGGAGGCCACCATCATGATGGGGATAGCCACAGCCAGACCTACCTGAGTGGTGACCATGGCCTCGGATATACCGCCTGCCATGAGGCGTGGATCACCGGTACCATGAGTGGTGATGACCTGGAAGGTGTTGATCATTCCGGTAACTGTCCCAAGTAAACCAAGCAACGGCGCTACAGCAGCCAGTACCTTGAGCGCACCGATAAACCGTTCCAAGCGCGGAATCTGCGTCAGGATAGCCTCGGACATGGCACTCTCAATCACCTCGCACTTCAGATCTTTATGCACCAACCCAGCCATGAGCACCTTGCCGGTTGGACGGTTCTCATGGGGCTTGGTGGTAGCAAGGGCCGCATCAAAATCACCCTGAAATACCAGTTCAGTCACCCTGGTCATCAAGGCATCGGTATTAGAGCGAACCCTGGAGAGATAGAACATCCGCTCCAGCGCAATGATGGCGGCCGCAAGTCCTACCAGCAGGATCGGTATAACCAGTACCCCACCACTTTTGAGCCTGTCTTCCAGGGTTTCCTTCCTGGCAAGCTGACTGATAGCAACACCGCCGGAGATATCAATGGGTGTTTCATACTTTTTACCTCCAAAGTACGCCTTTATAGCCCTGGAAGTAAAAAAGCCGGGATCACCGCTCATGAGCAGCCGTCTGGAGCTGGGGCTGAAGGTGAGAAACCCATTGCCGGTATCTGTGGCAAACAAGGCCCCCATGTGGCCAATGCTGATGATATCAGCATCCCTGTCCTGGCCGCTACGATCAAGTACCTTTCCCTGGTAACGAACAATATCCTTACCGGAATCTATGTCGTCAAAATACATGCTCAGCAGACCGGTCATGTCCTGAAGGTCAAAGAGCTGCCTGCCGCCAAGGTAGCTGTGTAAGGTATCCAGTCGTTTTTTTTGCTGGCTTGAGTAGGGGGAATCTTCAGCTAAACTGAGAAAATTTCTGATATGATCAAGAAAGATGTTATCCAGTTCTTCCTTGCTTGCCAGCCTGGTTGCAATCTCGTGCTGGAGCTTGTCCCTCTCGGCAGCAAGGGTCTTGACTTCTTCCTTGTCAGCAGCTAAGTTTTCCTGCTCCGTGGTCACCGTATTTTTGAGCTGCTCAATTTTCTGCAGCAGTTGTGCGCGCTTGGCAGCAATCGCCGAATGCTGTTTTTTCTGCTCTGCCACGGCCTGGTTATGCCTCTGTGATACGTCTCTGGCAGCGGTGTTTATGTTCTGCGCGGTCGCCACACTGAAAGCGCACAACAGGAGCAGCCCAGCCAGCGCAGATTGCCATATTTTTCCCATCATTGTGCTGCCTCCTGCTGCTGTTGGCCGGACAAGGTCTCAGGCTGTGCCATCGGCAGTTTACTTAAGCCCACCAGCCGGATTCCCTCTGCCATTTCAATGGCCTCATGGATAGACGTGATATCAGTCTCAATCGCTTTCCACTGCGTGCTTGCGCTATCCCATTGATACGCTTTTTTGCTGTCCAGGGTCATGGCGTAGAGACCAACCCGCCCTACCTGCAACATCTTCACCCGCCGGCTTTCACCGCTGACCTCAATCTCATCTTCCAGCACATTGACCCGATGCCCAAGGTCCACTTCACGGGCAGCAGCATCCAGCACGGCCCTGGTTTTATCCAGCAGCCCCATGTCGTAATCGGTCAGCACAGCCTTGGCCTGGAGCATGGACTTACGCCGTTCGGTCATGTTGCTGGGGATATCAGCTTCGACCACGGTTTGCAACTGCGCCAGATTCGCCTCTAAAATGGGCAGCAGCTTCATGTTCACCGCTTCCATGGCCTCGGCTTTTTTCTGCAAACCTGCGATCTTTTCTTCCAGATCGCTTTTGTAGACTCCAAGTTTCTTGCGCTGCCACTGGATGTGGTCAAGCAGTTGCTCAAGATCTTCGATCTCTTCCAGCAAGCGATGCTCTTCCTCCACCCACAACTCATGGATCTCCTGGGATTCCACCCCAACTTCCACAGCCTTTTCAGAGAGTTGCTGCACCTCTGAACCATTGGCCGCAAACACTTGCTTTCCCATGCATACAAGCCCTGCACAGAGCCCCAGACACACCAATCCCTGCCGAAAACGACAGGGATTGGTTGTACATTTATCCATCACCCTTTCACCTCTTCTCATTTTCAAAAATACCCTCTGTGTTGTCTGCCTTCCAAATGGTATTGAAACAGGCACCCAACTGCTCACGTACCTTTTCCATCTCCTGTTTCTCACTCCACACTAGTATATTGTTCTGTATATATTGTTACGCAATTGCGATTTCATCCATTTTGTAACGCCACTTAAACACGACAGGAGCTTGATTGATTTCCTCTA
>PDWI01001942.1_pt1 | contig 31891 bp, 33 predicted proteins | sample 1430891 | NCBI WGS metagenome assembly PDWI01 (sample SAMN01162508, study PRJNA174530) | Oral metagenome, whole genome shotgun sequencing project. | biome: Marine environment; feature: Marine mammal; material: Swab sample of the gingival sulcus; isolation source: swab sample of gingival sulcus... | reverse complement strand
TTTAATTGCTTCACCACGTCTAATATCAAGTCTTAATGAAGCATAAAACTTAAGAGCATTACCACCAGTTGTCGTTTCTGGGTTCCCATAAACCACCCCTATTTTCATTCTTAGCTGGTTAATAAAAATAACCGCCGTCTTTGACTTATTGACAATACCAGCAATTTTTCTTAAGGCCTGCGACATCAATCGCGCCTGCAAACCCATGTGGCTATCACCCATATCTCCTGTAATCTCTGCCTTTGGCACAAGAGCCGCAACCGAGTCAATAACAATGACATCAATAGCACCACTTCTTACTAAAGCATCACAGATATCTAGAGCTTGTTCCCCTGTATCTGGCTGAGACACTATCAATTCTTCAATGTTTACCCCTATACTCTTAGCATACACTGGGTCTAGAGCATGCTCTGCATCAATAAACGCCGCTGTTCCACCCGCTTTTTGCGCCTCTGCAATAATGTGTAGGGTAACAGTTGTCTTACCAGATGATTCTGGTCCATAGATTTCTGTAATTCTACCTCTTGGCACCCCACCTGCTCCAATTGCTACGTCAGCAGCTAAGCAGCCTGTTGAAATGGTTTCAATGTTCATGTGAGCTCCCTCATCGCCAAGTTTCATGATAGAACCCTTACCAAATTGTCTCTCTATTTTATCTAAGACATCTTTTAATACCTTTTGTTTGCCTGCATCTACGCTCGTATCTTCTGTCTTTTTATTTGTAGCCATACGATTCTCCTTTTTTTCTTCATGATTTATTTATCTACCTACTAGTATATACACTTATTTTTTAAAATCAATAGAAAAGCTTAAAAAAAAGTCTGCAAGTTGCAGACTAGTCAAAAGGGATTTATTTTTAAATAAAATGTAAAATATGCCGATAAGAAAAAACGGAAGATTTAATAAAGGATAAAAGATGAAAAAGCAATATTTAGCAATAGAAGATTTGAATCAAACAATAAAACTGTCGGATTTTTTTGACGAAATAATTTTAATTCAAGACTGCGAATCCAGTAACAATCTAGCGAAGAAATTAATTCAAGATAATAAGCATTTTAGAAGTGGTATTATCGTTGTCAATAAGCAAACAAAAGGTAGAGGAAGACAGAATAAAATATGGATTTCTGAATTTGGCACTTGCCTTACCTTTTCTCTTGTTATCGATGCCAAAGATATCTATTTATCAAATTATCTAAGTCTAGTGAGCGCAAAAGCCCTTCACTTAGCTCTTTTAGAATATGAAAACATTCGAAATTCTAAGCATCTATTAAGTATCAAATGGCCCAATGATATCTACGCTGGGGAGAAAAAGATAGCAGGAATCTTATGTGAAAATATTTATGAAAAAGCTACACTCAAAAAACAAATTATTGGCATAGGTTTAAACTTTTCTAGTGAAGATTTTCATACAGAGGAATTAAAACATGCAGGTTCTATTAAAACTGTGTATAATTTTATTCCCATAATTGATAATCTGTTTTCAAGAATCGTCAAATCAATAGACAGCTGTCTTAAAGAAGAAGAATTTGACTATGATTACATTAATAAGAATTCTTTTTTAAACGGCAAAAAAGTACAATACACGATAAATGGCGTGCAAAACATAGGAAGCGTAGTTAAAGTTAATAATAATGGCGAATTACTCATTCAAGCGAAAGACAATAAAATACAAGCCATTCATTCTGGCTCAATAGAAGTAATTTAGCATATTCAAAGAATCTATGTTATAATGAAAAGATAAGTAAACATAAGATTGTTAGGGAGAATGAAGAAAAATGAAAAAATTATTTGGAACAGATGGCATCAGAGGTGAGGTCAACAGCGAACTAACTTCTAGAATTGCCTATTTAACAGGATTGTATAGCGCTAATGTATTAGCTAAAATAAATGAAAAATGTACCGTAGTAATAGGAAAAGATACTCGTAGGTCTTGTGATATGTTAGAAAGCGCCTTGAGTGCCGGTTTATTATCGGTAGGTTTAGATGTTATTCTACTTGGCGTAGTGCCAACACCTGCTATTCCACACCTGATTAAGGCATACAACGCCGACCTTGGCATTATGATTTCTGCCAGCCATAACCCTGCAGAATTTAATGGCATCAAATTATTCAATGAAAAGGGATTAAAATTAAGTGATGAAATTGAAAACGAAATTGAAGATTTAATTCAAGAAGATAATAGAGAAACATTAAATCTATCCAGTTCAAGAGTAGGTAGAATAAGATACGAACTCGATTCATATAAAATATATGAAAAAGTAATACTAGATAATATAAATCTAGATTTAAGTGGCTTAAAGATCATCGTAGACTGTGCTAATGGATCAAACTATAAGATTGCACCGGATGTCTTGGAAAGCTTAGGAGCAGATGTCTATGCTATTGGGAATGAACCAAACGGCATTAACATCAATAAAGACTGCGGTTCTACCCACCTAGATAAGCTAAAGGAGCTCGTTGTCCTCAGAAAGGCTGATATCGGTATCGCCTTTGATGGAGATGCTGATAGAGTTTTAGCAATTGATGAGACAGGTCAAGAAATCGATGGTGACAGAATCCTTCTAGCCCTTGCTTGCTTTATGAAAAAAGCTGGTGTACTAAATAAGGATACGGTGGTTGCTACCGTTATGAGTAATATGGGTTTGGAAATCGCTCTTAGAAAAGAAGGTATTAACCTCATCCGAACTCAAGTTGGTGATCGATACGTTTTAGAAACTATGTTAAATAATAATTTTAGCTTAGGAGGCGAGCAATCTGGGCATATAATAATAAAGAATATAAATACTACTGGCGACGGATTAGCAAGTGCGTTAACCCTATTAGCTGTGCTTAAAAATAGCAAGGATAAGGCATCAGCTATTAAAGAGGCAATGAAATCGATACCTCAGGTATTAGTCAACGTCAAAGTTCCAAATAGCATAAAATACAAGGTTGCCGAACTCCAAGAAGTTAAAAAAGCGGTACTAGATATTGAAGACAAGCTGAAAGATAGTGGAAGAGTATTACTTAGAGCCTCAGGAACAGAGCCTTTACTAAGAGTGATGGTAGAAGGTGAGAATTTAGAAGAAATAGAAAAATATGCTGAAGACTTAGCCCAATTGATTGAAAAAGTAAGTGAACAAGGAGAATAAGAGGAATGAAACAAGAGTATGTAAATCCATTTATAAAAGCATCCGTTGATGTATTAGCGCAAACAACCCAAATGCAGTTTAAAACAGGTACACCAAGCATAAGAAACTCACCATTTTTATCTGATGAAGTATTGATATCCCTTGGTATCGTAGGTAACTTAAAAGGAAAAGTTATCTTGTCCATGCAAAAAGAAACCTCAAAGGAAATTGCCTCTAGAATGATGATGGGCATGCCAGTAGATGAACTAAATGAAATGGCAAAGAGTGCGCTCTGTGAACTTGGCAATATGATTATGGGTAATGTAGCAACAATTTTATTCAATGAAGGTGTCCAAATTGACATCACCCCACCTACCCTAATGACTGGTGAAAACATCGAAATTTCAGCAACAAACATGATAACAATCTGTATCCCAATAGAAGCTGAGGGTCATAAAATAATCCTAGATGTCAGTATCAAAGAAGACTAAAATATTTCTTCTATGAAAAAAGCCTCTTTTGATAAGTAATACTTATCAAAAAGAGGCTCTATTATTTTAAATAATATCTTCTAAACTAAGATAATCCTTTAAAGAATTCATAACAAGTCTTTACGCCAAAGCCTGTAGCTCCTTTGTCATAGAAACCTGATTGCTTATCCACGTAAGCGGTTGGAGCAATATCAATATGAATCCAAGGTTTATCTTCTACAAACTCACCAACAAACATACCAGCAGTTATCATTCCAGGATTTCCAGCAGAGTTTGTTAAATCAGCCTCGTCATTTTTTATAAGATCTTTATACTCTGGGAATATTGGCATTCTCCAAATTTTTTCGCCAGCTCTCTTAGCTGCAGCATCAAACTTAGCATAAATTTCTTCATCATTTGAAAGTGTTGGTGCACATGCATAACCAAAAGCAGCCATTGCAGCACCTGTCAAGGTTGCAAAATCAAATACAGTATCTGCTTTTTCTTCTCTTATGATATAAGTAATTGCATCAATCAATGTCAAACGACCTTCAGCATCTGTATTCTTAACAAAGATAGTCTTTCCATTCATACTACCAATGATGTCACCAGGGAAGTAAGCATCTGGACCGATTAAGTTTTGACAAGCAGCCACTACCGCTACCACATTCACTTTAAGCTTTGCCTCTGCTATAAGTTGCATAGCACCAATAACTGTTGCCGCACCACCCATATCCAATTTCATGGTATCCATACCAGTTGATGGCTTAAGCGAATAACCACCTGCATCAAAGCATAGACCCTTACCAACTAAACCATAAGTCTTATCGCCTTTTTTACCGCCATTATAACGCATAACAATAAGCTTTGGCGGATGGCTAGTAGAACCTTTTGCTACGTTTAAGTAAGCTTCCATTCCTAGCTTTTCAATTTTATCTTGCTCGTACACATCTACATCAAAACCAGATTCCTTACCTTGAGCTTTCGCAAAATCTGCTAATACTTCTGGCAACATTAAATTTGCTGGCTCATCTACTAAGAATCTCGCTGTTTTTTCTGCCTCAGCTTGTAATAAACCTTCTTTTATAGCTGCTTCTAAAGCTACGTTCGCATCTTTATCAACGATATATAAACTGTTAAAACGATTTTCTTTTCTATCTGTTTTAAAGCGATCAAATTTATATTGAGCTAATGATGCGTGTTCAGATAAAATCAAATAAGAATGTGGTTTAGAAAGCGAACCTTTTTGCATTTTAATTGCAACAGACTCTAATCTTTCGTTACGAATATCACGATACAACTTATAAGCTAAAAATCTTAGATCATCAAGCTCTGCCTTATCTGTTTCCTTGCCTAAAGAACAAAGATACACAAGAGAAGAATCTAAATGAAACTTCTTCATTCCTCCCTTTTCTAAATCAAAACTTTCTCTTACTTTTAACTGTTCTAATTCTGTCTTTAATTCTTCTGGTATAAAGCTTTCGTCATAATCTTTATACACGATAATTACTTTTGCATCTGTTTCCTGCGAATCAAAATGTTGAATAAAATTAACCTGCATGTCATGCTCCTTTCTATATATTAATTAAAACTCTCTTCTACCTTCTAATGCCTTTGCCAAGGTTATTTCATCAGCGTATTCTATATCTCCACCAATAGGTATTCCCTTGGCAATTCTAGTCACCTTAACATCTAAATGCTGTAAAATTTTAGCAATATACATCGCTGTCGCCTCGCCCTCTATAGTAGTACCAGTAGCTAAAATAAGTTCCTCTACGTTTTTTAATCTAGGAAGTAGGGATTTGATATTAATATCATCTGGACTAATTCCATCAAGCGGAGAAATCGCCCCATGTAAAACATGGTACAAGCCTCTATATTCGGCAGTTTTTTCCACCACAAATATATCCCTTGCCTCTTCTACCACCATAATGACATCCTGCTCCCTTTTAGGATTGGAACAGATGTCACAAAGCTCGTTTTCTGTAAAATGTCCACAATTCTTACAGAAAGCTATTTTCTGTTTAGCCTCGACCATATTTCTGGCGAATCGTAGAACATCCGACTCCTTACGCTCTATTGTCCAAAAAGCAAGTTTAGTAGCTGTTTTTCTGCCAATTCCAGGCAATTTGGCAAATTCATCAATCAGCGTTGCTATCGGTGCAATCTTATTTACCATTAAAATAATCCAGGAATGTTCATGCCACCTGTCATAGCACCCATTACTTCCTCTGCATCCTTATCAATTTGATTATTTGCTTCAGTGAAAGCTGCAATAATTAAATCTTGTAGCATTTCAATGTCGTCCTTGTCCACAACATCTTCATCTAAAACGAGTTCTAATATTTCTCTTTCCCCATTTATTTTAAGCTTGACAGCTCCGCCACCAGACTGAACCTCATACTCTTTTTCCTTTAGTTCTGCCTGCTTCTTTTCCATTTCTGCCTGCATTTTTTGAGCTTGACGCATAATGTTCTGCATGCCAGCCATGCCGCCGCCACCTCTAGGCATACCACCTTTAAACTTCTTTGCCATAATAATCTCCTCTCTATCCATAATTTTTAAATTATTCTCGCTTACTGACTACTCTTATATAATAATACGAATCAAAGATTTTATACAATAGAGATACTAAGCTCTACTCCACAAAGTTCCTTGATACTTTCTTTTAAAATATCTGCCAATCCTCTAGACTCAAAGCCCATGGCTAAGGCCTTTAAATTACTAGGAAAAGAGGCTTTTAATACGCCGCCATCAGAGCTAATAGGCTTTAACTTACAAATAATCGTATAAGCATAAGGATTTTTAGCCTTGACGCTATCTAAGACTTCCTGCCAAGAATGTGAATTAATCATAAATTCAACACTGTTAGTTGCTTTTGCCCTTGGCTTTTCAGCTGGCTTCTCCTGAGTTCTTTCTATTTTTTCTGCCTCTGCTTTAGACATAGGCTCTGCTTGTTTCACTATATTTTCTACTGAATTTTTCGCAGGCACTTCTATTTTCTCCACAGGCTCTGCTAGCTTTTCCACAGAACTTTGCAAGTTTTCTTTCCTTTGCATAGGAATCGCTTGAGTCTCTACTTTCACTGCCGTTTTATTCTGCCCAGCACATATCTTTGCCAAGGTATATTCAAATTCAGCCCTTGCATTGGAAAAAACTTTATTTTTACTTGACTCTACAAATTCACCCAAGGCAAAAACAAAAAAGTCATAATTGTTCTGGGCATCTATCGTCTCTAAGAATTGCTCTTCTTTTTGCTTTACTTCCGATAATTTACTTGGTAAGCCAACAGAATACAACATAGCCTTTCTTAAAAACTCAATAATTTCTTCTTTAACATTGCTGATATCTTTACCTGAATAGTAAAGATTAGAAGAGATTCTTAAGACTTCATAGATATTCGAATTCATCAGCTCTTCTATCAAATGTTCAATTTCTTCAAAGCCAAGTCCTAAAATTTCATCTAAATTTTTCTCATCGATGTGGTCTAATTCAGCACTCGCCGCTTTTTCTAAAATCCCTAAAGCATCACGCATTGCGCCCTGTGCTTGTTTTGAGATTTTAAGTAGGGCATCTTCCACTATATTGATATTTTCCTTCTCGGCTAATGAAGAGAGATAAGCCTGCATCTCCAGAGCTTCTATTCGCTTAAAGTCAAATCGCTGACACCTACTTATTATAGTCTGTGGTATCTTATGCGGTTCTGTTGTAGCGAAGATAAAAAGCATATAACTAGGCGGTTCTTCTATTGTTTTTAAGAGGGCATTAAAGGCGCCTCTGGTTATCATATGTGCCTCGTCTATGATAATAACCTTCATCTTACCAACACTAGGTGGATACCTGACACCGTCTATCAGCTCTCTAATATCATCCACTCCGTTGTGAGATGCCGCGTCCATTTCAATAACATCTAAAAAAGAGTCCTGTAAAATTTGCCTGCAATTTTCGCATTCATTACATGGATTATGCCCCTTTGGTTCTAAGCAATTGACATATCTAGATAAAATTTTAGCACAAGTAGTCTTACCCGTGCCTCTTGGACCATTAAAAAGATAGGCATGAGATAATCTATTGGAATGAATCTGATTGATAAGGGTACTAGTAACGTGTGATTGACTCGCTACATCTTCAAAGACCTTTGGTCTATACTTTCTATATAAAGCTATATGTTCCATTCCATTCTCCAAAAAATTTAAGCTAAAACTTTGCCCCACACAATAATGTGATTTCAAAGACTCATGTTCAAGTAAACCTATGGCACATGAACTACTTTAACTACCGTTGCTTCTGTCAAGACCTGGCGGATTCATAAAGATCCATTGCACAGGGCTCGAAACATGAGTCTATGAAATTACACTATCATATGGGGTTTTCTATACCCGAGCACTTGCGAATTTACCTTTTTCACAAGCACTCCTTATTATATCAAATTATCATCTATTCTTCAAGACTTTTTCCGTCTGCGTTTTCGAGGACGCTTTCTCTGATTCGATGAATACTTGCTATTCGATGTTGATTTTGACCTTGATTTAGTCTTAGACTTATGCTTTTTATCTTCTTTTTTATGTTTATGAAAATTATGGTCATTATAATCAATATCCTTGGCATTAGAAAATTTCAGTCTATCTTCTAGTAATGCCACCGTTACTTCTTCTAAAGAATACCCCTTTTCTCTGATATAATCTAAGACATTTTTATAATTATCAAACTGGTCTTGACTCATATTCTCTAGGCAATTTTCAATAAAATGCTCTACCTTGGCATCATTTACCTTTTTTTGTGAAGGTACTTTTTTAGCATTGATGTCCTGCTTAATGTACTTTTCTATGGAATTAAGCATCTTCTTATCTCTAGTAGAAACGAGAGTAACCGCCTCTCCAGCCTTACCCGCTCTACCGCTTCTGCCAATTCTATGCACATAACTATCTTCTTTTTCTGGTAAATCATAATTAATCACAAGGTCAACATTCTGTATATCTAGACCTCTACCAGCTACATCAGTAGCTACTAATATGCTGATATGCCCCTTGTTAAACTGACTTAAAACATTCATTCGCTGCTCTTGCTTTAAGTCGCCGTGTATTCTATCCGCACTATAGCCTTTTTCTTGTAAATAAGCTATTAAATCGTCGACCATTCTCTTTGTATTACAAAAAATAATACATCTGCTAGGGTTTTTGTGCCCTAATATTCTACCAACAACGCTTTTTTTATGCTTTTTTTGTATCGCCACATAGGATTGCTTAACGGTTTCAGAGGCAATGTTCTTTGGTTCTATCTTTACCTGAGCAGGATTATCTAAATATTTTCGAGATAATTTTTCCACTGTCTTAGGAATAGTTGCAGAAAACATCAAGTTTTGCGTCTTATAATCTATATTCGAAAAAATATCTTCAATTTCCTCTACAAAGCCCATCTTGAGCATCTCATCTGCTTCGTCTAATATCGTTACTTTAATATGATTTAACTTGAGCGTTCTTCTTCTAATATGGTCCCTTAACCTACCAGGGGTTCCTACTATTATCTGTGGTTTCTTTTTTAGCTCTCGTATTTGTTTCACGATAGGTTCGCCACCAAAAACAGCCGTAACCTTAATCTCCTTTTTAAATTTTAAGAGTTTTTTAAACTCCCTAGCCACCTGCACTGCCAGTTCTCTAGTTGGGCAAACAACCAAAACTTGTTCTTCTCTAATCTCAGTATCTATTTTTTCTATGCTCGGTATGGCAAAGGCTGCCGTTTTTCCAGTTCCTGTTTGAGATTGAGCGATAAAATCCCTACCCTCTCTTATAACGGGAATCGACTCAATTTGGATTTGGCTAGGCTCAAAAAAATTAAGTGCCTCAATCGCACTTAATATACTTTCATCACTTATTAATTCATTAAAATTCATCTTTTCTACTTTCTATTCTTAAGATTAGAAGATAAAACTTCCAAACTCATGCATACGTTCTATCTTACAGTATACACTAATTAGTCAATAAGTCAAATTAAATTGGGATATCTCGCTGTATTGACACAGTGTAATCTTTATACTCTTCCTCTATTTCTTCCTTAAAAGCCTGTATCATAGCTTCTTTGTTTTCCACCATGCAATCTAGGACAATATCAAAGTGAATTTCTTTCTTTTCTTTATCAAAATACAAGCCATGAACTTCTTCTACATCTCTATAATGCTTAACAAAACTATTGATGTAGTTATATACCTTCATAAAATCTTCATCTTCTAAGTTAATCGCATAAATACCAATCGCTGTAATAACTACCCCATGCTTTATATAAACAATTTCAGTAATGCGGCGCTGAAGCGTTTCAAGCTCTAATAGTTCTAATTTAGAAGACACTTCAATATGAACAGAGCCGATGTATCTGTCTCTACCATAGCTATGCAAGACAAAATCATATACCCCTCTTACCTGTTCGAAATTCAGCATGGTCTCTTTTACTTCATCCGCCAGTTCACTATGAATACTCTTGCCTAAAATCTCTGTTAAGGTATCCCTAAATATCAACAAACCAACCCTCAGTATCAAAATAGAGATGGCAATACCAACATAATTTTCCACGTTAGTACCTGTTCGAGCATAAATGACTGCAGAAATAATAATGAACATACTGGTCAGTGAGTTCGCAAAGGAGTCAAAAGCCGTTATCCCTAAAGCTCTAGAATGCAGTTTATAACTCATTTCTTTTTCATGCAATGCCAAGTAAAATTTGGTAATCATTGAGACAATCAAGACGATATAACTGGCGTAATTATAACGAGGCATTTTGCCATTTAAAATCGCCTGAGCCTCTGTGATCAAACTCGTGACACCAATATATACAATAATAGAGGCGACGATCATTTCACTGACATACTCTATTCTCCCGTAACCTAAGGGATGCTTCCTATCCGGTGCCTTTCCAGAAAGCTTAATCGCAATTATAATGACAACAGAACCAAGAGCTGTACTTATCGTCTCAACCCCGTCCAGAATAATCGCAATAGAATGAGAGAAAAAGCCGATGATAATTTCAAAAATAGCTAAAATCAGACTTCCTACAATATTGATAATAGAGGTTTGTACGACCTTTTTCTCTCGATACCTTTTATGCTTTAATATATAATCTTTATAATCTTTTTTCACGTGTTCTCCTATATAAATAATCTATATTCTAGTCACCGCTATTTTACACGTTTATGGATTGAAAATCAATGAGAGTTTATTATATTACAGTAAAGTGTCATAGTATTTTAACTATTTTGTGATATAATGTAAGCAATTTTTATTTAATAAGGAGAATATATGAGAGACGTATCAGAAATTAAAAAGATGTTAAGAAAGCGATATAAAAAGACCTTATGGCGTCCCTTTATCAAAGCATTGAAGGAATTTAATTTATTAGAGGAAAACGATAAAGTTGCCATCGCTTTTTCAGGTGGAAAGGACTCTATTTTATTAAGTTTTTTATTTGAAGAATTAAAAATGCATTCCGACTTTCACTTTGATCTTTGCTATATAGCCATCGATCCCAATATCAAGCAGCTAGATGGCACGCCAAGCCCCACTAAACACAAATTGGAAGAAATGGCAAAAGACTTTCATATTGACCTCAATGTATATGAAAGCACCATGTTTGATTTTGTCAAAGATTCCGGTGTGAAATCACCCTGTTTTTTATGTTCTAAAATCAGACGCGGTTACTTATATGAACGAGCCAAAGAACTGGGCGCTAATAAATTAGCTCTTGGACACCATGCTGATGATGTAATTGAGACTGTCTTAATGAACGTGATGTACCAAGGAAAGTACATGACCATGATGCCTAAAATAAAAAGCAAGAACTTTGAAAACATCTCTCTAATTCGACCGATGTACTACATTGAAGAGGAGTACATTAAAAAGTGGATTAGGGGCTCTGAAATCGAATTTCTTATAGAGGAATGCCCTTTAAAGGATGAAAATACAGGTGCTCGCTATGATGTAAAAAATATTATTAAAGACTTAGAAAAGGACATACCTAATTTCAAAAAAAATGTGCAGAAATCTGCACATAATGTCTATATTGATGCTATAGTGGGGATCAAGAAGGAGTAAGAATTAGCCCGATGCCATCTCACCCCCACTTTTTCTTCAGTTAAAAGGACAGACTCTACTTACTATTCGCTGCAATATCCGTTCTGTAATGAGCCCCTTCAAAGTTAATCTTTTTAATTTCGCTATACACCTTTTGGCGAGCTTCTTCTATACTATCTGCCAAAGCATTTACCCCTAATACTCTACCACCATTGGTATACAATTTCTCATCTTCTGCCTTGCTAGCGCTGTGGAATACGTTAACGCCTTCAAGCTTATCTAAACCTGTAATCTCCTTACCCTTTTCATATGAATCTGGGTATCCGCCTGATGCCATAATAACGGTAACAGAAGCTCTCTGATCCCATTCCAGTTTAACAGAAGCTAGGTTTTTATCACTCGTCTTTATCATCAAATCTAGCAAGTCATTTTTTAGTCGTGGCAGTATGCTCTGAGTTTCCGGATCACCAAAACGTACATTAAACTCTATAACTTTTGCCTTTCTATCCTTAATCATTAAACCTACAAAAACAAGCCCTCTATAATCCAAGCCATCCTTTTGTAAACCAGCTAAAAATGGCAATAAAATTTCTTCATAAATATATTCCTTGATTTCCTCATCAATGACAGTATTTGGTGAAAAAGTACCCATACCACCAGTGTTCTCACCTTTGTCACCATCATAGGCTCTCTTATAATCTCGAACCGTATCTAAAGGCACAATGTGATCACCATCTACGAAACAAAGCTGAGAGGCCTCAATACCTGTTAAAAACTCTTCCAGTACAATTTCATTACCTGAATCGCCAAACTTTTTTTCCTTCATAATTAAGTCGATAGCCTTTATCGCCTCTTCCTTTGTTTCTGGAATTAAAACGCCCTTACCTGCCGCTAAGCCATCTGCCTTAATTACTACTGGCAATCCAAAGTCATCAAGGGCTGCTACCGCCTTATCTCTATCATCAAAAGATTGATATTTAGCTGTAGGAATGTCATGCTTTATCATAAATTCCTTAGCAAATACCTTTGAGCCTTCTAGCGTTGCAGCCGCCTTTGAGGGGCCAAATACCTTAATATTGTTTTCTCTAAGTACATCTGAAACACCCTCACATAAAGGTGCCTCTGGACCTACGATAACAAATTCAATCTTATTTTTTACTGCAAAGTCTGAGACAAGTTGTCCATCCATCATGTCAATATCCGCTATCTCTGCAATTTCTGCTATACCTGCATTTCCAGGCGCAACGTAAAGTGTATCCAGCAAGGGACTTTGCTTTATTTTCCACGCTAAAGCATGTTCTCTACCGCCGCTTCCAAGTATTAAAACGTTCATGATTCCTCCTATTTTCTATAAACAGAACATATGGTTTCTACCATTCCGACTCCGATATCTAATTCACTTGCAATTTCTTCTTTACTATAGCCATCTTCTAGCATCATCAAAACCCTGGTGTTAATTTCATTATTCTTATTGTTTTCACTCGCAGATATTTGTTTTTTCTTTTGATTAAGGTCTTTTTCCTTAATCTCAGCCTTTCTAATAGCCTTATCTTCTACTTCAACAGACAGAGCTTCACTATTTAAAGACATTTTAGCTAATTCTTGTAATAGCTTATCATCTTTTTCTATTGGACTTATCTTTTTCTCTAAATCACTTATTCTCTCATCTTGGCGTTCTAAAATTTCATAGTAACTGAAATTAAGCTCGTCTAGTTCCTCCCTTAAGTCCTTATGCAATAAAAAGGCATCAGAAGAAAATAGTTCATTAATTTCTGCTATTTTTTCGGATACTTCACCTGAGAATCTGAATAATTTTATACATGAAATAAACGACAAAATGACCCCAGTTATTATTAAAATAAATGGCGTCATATTTTTATATCGATGTGGTACTCTTCCTCTTCTAAAAGATTGGATTGATTTTTTGTATCCGCATCGCTCTCTTTCTTTTTTTTATTTTTTTTGGATTGTTTTTTACGCTCATTAACCTTGGTCTTTGCACTAGAATCCATCTTATTAACCGCTTTTTGCTTTTTTATGGTTTCCTCTTGCATAGACTTATTTGCGTTATTATGGGAAATATCATCCCTATGTAAAAAAGTTGATTTACTTTCTCTAACCTCTGATACTCTAGGAAGAGCAACCTGCATATCTATTGGACGAAGTGGCATATTTTATCCCTCCCAAGGGCTCATCACAACTTCCGCTTTTTCTTTTTTAAATTTCACTGATAATACTCTTTCTTTGATACTATAATAGTTATTATCAACCTTTAATCGTACTCCTGGGTAAATATCTTTTGCTTTAATTACTGATTTACCTATATTTTTAATGATTGCTCCTGCAACGGACATCTCCGACTGAATTTGTTTTATTTCCGCTTGATAATCATTTCTGAGAGCTTTGGATCTCTTACAAACAGCTTGATTTTCCTCACTTATGTTTTCCTGCTTTTCAATGAGTTCAATTACCTTTTCTACTTTTTGTAAATTTTTAAAGACTTCGTTTCTCTTCTCTTCTAAATCCTTATATTCTTTTATGACTTCTGGTAGAACACCAACACTCACGAAAGTAATCGTTCCCATTTTAGATCCAATACACTTAGCTTGTATTTCTGTCTTCGCATAGACATTACCACCTATGATAAGACCATTCTTACCCTCTGCCTTAAGTTCAGATTCACAATGAATATCAGAATGCATGATGGAATCAACCATGATGTTCCCCTTACATTCTACATTAGCACCATTGATGAACTTAGCAACAATATCACCACCAGCTCTTAAAACAGCTTGATCATTTCCTTGGACGCCTCTATTAATAGTTAAATTTTTTGTCGTTTTAATTGTAGCAGCTTCTACCACACCATAAACAATAATGTCATCAGTAGCTACTACTTGATAACCACTTGTTACATTGCCATTAATAATGACCTTTCCAGCAAATTCAATATTACCAGTTTCTATCCCTACATCTCCTGGTATCTCCAAAGACTGCATAACAGAAACTTTATCTCCATCAAATTTAATACTACCATCACAGGCAGATACCGCACTTAGTCCATCTTCAGAAATTTCAACATTCTTTCCGATTTTGAAGTTCACCATCTTACCATCTCTTGCCTTCATGATTTTACCGGTAACTAAAGTTCCGTCTCGTCCTTCTGTAGGCATAGTCCTAGTAGCTAAAATATCACCTTTTTTTGTAGGTATTAGAAAATGAATATTTTTAAAATCTACACTACCATCTTCATTGATAGTAGGTTTTTTAGTCATTGTAGCATCAAAATTATATGTCACTTTACCATTCTGGCCGTTTTGTATCGCTATCCCCTTGGCAATTTCGACATCATAGATATTTTCAGATTTATTAACGATTTCATCAATAAGATGAGTATGAATACCAAAGGTGATATTTTTTTCCTTTATGGCATCCATTATGGCTTCTTTGCTTATTCTTGCACCTTCTGTATTAAATTCTATCGTGAGACTGGCAGTCAAATAATCAGATGCTATAGAAACCCTTATATCATAAGGCTTTACTTCTAATTCATCTGATACATTATTCCCTAAGTTTTCACCGACATTTTCTGTACTCATAAGCTTCTCTCCCATAATTTCATAATATTAGGTCATATAGGCTTTTAACTTTGCAATTGCTTTAGTGTGAATCTGCGATATCCTTGACTCAGATATACCAATAATCTCTGCTATTTCTCGGTATGTCAATTCCTCATAATAATACAAACTGACTATCGTCTTCTCTCTATCACCTAAGCTTTCAATAGCCTTTACCAGTTGTTCTTTTGTTTGTTTTTTAAACAACGCCTTTTCCGGATGATTATCCTGACTAGGATCATCTAGAATATCTACTTCTTTTCTATTTTCAAATTTCTCTTCTAAGGACGCAACAGAAAATGTACTCAAAGAACTTTCGAGTTTTGACAATTCAAGTTCAGTAATGCCCAACTTTTTCGCTAAGTCAGCATCCGTATATTCTCCCGCATTTTTATTCTGTAATTCCATCACAGCTTTCTCATACTCTCTATATTTTTGCCTTAGACTTCTTGGTATCCAATCTAAGGTTCTTAATTGATCAACAACAGCTCCCTTTATCCTAAAGTTGGCATAAGTTTCAAATTTGTTTGCCTTTTCAATATCGTATTTTTCTATGGCATCAATCAAACCTAAAATACCATAGCTGACTATATCATCATACTCTACGTTATGATTGTAATCTACATATAGTCTTCCTGCTATGATTTTAACAAGAGAAACATAATGAACAATAAGTTCATCTTTTGCTTCATGATCGCCATCTACTTTATAGCTATGCCATAACTCATCAACTGAGACTGTATTCATTTACAGCTCCTTTGTTCCATGTCCTATTGTTTTAATGGATAAAATACCCGTTTCAGCACTAAGTTCTATTGTTCTACCAAAATTACCACCGGTTTCATCTGCCTTAATCTTGATGCCCAAGTTTTTCATTTTTGCTCTCACTGCCTCGGCATTTCTTTTACCCACCTGCATTGTGTCTCCACTAGATTGAAATGCAAACATCTGAGCACCACCTGCAATCTTGCAAGTTAGCGCCCTTATATTAACGACACCCATGGCCTTCATCTTACTTAAAAGTTCATCGATGGCAGTATCTGCAAATTTTGCCTTATTGGAATTATTTTTAACCGCTTCACTACTTGGGAGCATGATATGCGCCATCCCAGCGATTTTTTTCACTTCATCATATAAACAAATTCCAATGCAAGAACCCAAACCAAGAGTAATTAAACTGTCGGGTGCTTTACAAGTATTCAAATCTGCCATGCCTACTTTAATCGACTTACTCATAGACTTAAACCTAAACTTCCAAATAATGCATCATAAGAGTCTACGTCTGGTATAAGGAAGAAAAAGCCCTGTACTGCCTCATCCACAGATTCTTCAAAAAAGTCGTTTTCTATAATCAGTATCTTATCACCCACTAAGCCAAATTGAATGGCTGGGACACTTAAAATTGCTCCCGCCATATCGATAGCAACCAGCGGAATGGACATATTAATTTTTAAATTAGTAAGTCCAGAAAGACTTGTGATATAGGAACCTGCTAAAATGTTCCCCACTTCTTTTATAGCTGATAATGCCATTTCATCTATTTCATCCTTGGCTAAACCTGGCATCATTAATTCTACCAAGCGTTTTGCTGAATCCAAGGTTAAAATAAACATGATGGTTCCGTCCATATCTCCGTTTAGTTCAAAGATGATACCACAAACGGGAATTTCTTCTCCACCCAGTAAGGTAGGAACGTCCTTAAATTCAAGAACGCTTACCTTAGGCACTCTCATATCCACCTTTTTGTTAATCATATTAGCAAGTGAGGTCGCGGCATTTCCTGCTCCTATATTACCAATTTCCTTTAGAACATCGATTATAATACCATTTTCAGAGTCAAAGTAATTCGCCATTTTAAATCCACACCTCCTAATTTTTATAACAAAAAGTTTCGCTACACTCTAGCACGTTACATTATACTATATTTCCTTAGTCTTCTTCAACCATTCCGAATACTTTTCTTAAATCTAATAACATAATTATTCTATCATCGTGCTTACCAACATCCTTAACATACTCTTCATTGAGATTTGTTTTGATGTTTGGTGCTCTATCAACACGCTCTTCTGAGAGCTGTAAAGTTTCCGATGACGAATCCACAATAAGACCAATCTGAAAGTCTTCGTAGTTCACGATAATAATTCTCATTTCATCGTCGAATTCTTTTTCTGGTAAGCCGAATCGTTTTCTTAAATCCATAACGGGTATTACATTACCTCTTAGATTAATGATGCCCTTTATATAAGGCTTAGTGTGAGGCACTCTTGTAATGTCCGTTTGCTTTTCAATATTTTCCACATTGTGTATATTTATTCCGTAATATTCGCCTTCAATTTGAAATATGACATATTCTCTTTCGTCCATTTTAAGCCTCCTTATAACAACTGATTCGAATCAACAATCAGTGCAACACCACCATTACCAAGTATCGTAGCACCTGCAATAGCCTTAACACCACCAAGATACTTACCAAGTGATTTAATAACAATCTCCTGCTGTCCAATCAATCCATCTACAACTAATCCCGCTTCAATAGAACCTTTCTTAACAATAACTACCGTCATATGTTCTGGGTCTGTATCACGATTAGGAACATCTAATTCATCGCCCAATCGAATGATAGGCAAGGTTTGGTCTCTATACAAAATAACTTCTTGGTTTTGAACCATGCTAATTTGATCTTTCGTAATACTTATAATAATCTTAATATTATTTAGTGGAATCGCATATTTTTCTTCGCCCAAATTAACCATAAGTGCTTGAATAATCGCAAGTGTTAATGGTAATCTAATAATAAAGGTCGAGCCTTTTTTATAGACACTTTCCACTTCTACATTACCTGATAAAGCTTCTATCTTAGACTTAACAACGTCTAAGCCAACGCCCCTACCAGAAATGTCCGTAATTTTCTTTGCCATAGAGAAACCAGGCATAAATAACAAGTTGATAATGTCGTGATCACTCATTGTCTCTATTTGTTCTTCTGTTACCAAGCCCTTTGCAATCGCCTTATTAGCAATAGACTCAACATTAATCCCGTTACCATCATCCTTCACTTCGATTACAACGGAATTACCATCCGGATAAGCCATTAAGTGAACCGTACCCTCAGCAGGTTTACCACGCTCTAATCGAGTTGCTTCATCTTCTATTCCATGGTCAATCGAGTTTCTAATTAGGTGAATTAATGGATCACCAATTTCATCAATTACCGTTCTATCTACTTCAGTCTCTTCACCAGTCATCACTAGCTTAATCTTCTTCCCTAGATCTTTAGATAAGTCTCTTACAAGTCTTGGGAATCTGTTAAATGTACGCTCTACAGGTACCATTCGAACCTTCATAACCGCATCATGAAGTGAAGTTGTAATTCTCTCTAGATACTCTATTGTTTCACCCATGCTTTGCTCAGAACCAGTTGACGAGTTATCATCCAATCTAGTTTTAACAATAATTAACTCACTAACTAGGTTCATTAAGTTATCCAGTCTATCGATATCAACTCTTACTGTCTTATTCGCCTTCGCCTTAGACTTTTCTTCTTCTTTTTTCGACTCTACTGCCTTATCTTCTTTTTTAGCAAAACGCTTAGAATTCTTAAGGAAGTTTTCTTCGCCTTCCGCTCCCTCTTTATCTTCTACAGCATCCAAATTAACTTCTTTACTAACTGGCTCATCATCTTTTAAATCATCTACTTCTTCTATAGTTATTTCTCGAACCAATACCTCTTCTACTTCCGAAATATTAATCAATTCTTCTCTAAGTAGTTTTGAATCCAGTTTTGAAAGATAAACCACCTCAAAAGAGTACTCAAAATTGTCTGCTTCAATTTCCTGAGAGCTTGGATTTATCTTAACGATTTCACCAAACTGTTCCATAGTATTGATTGCCATAAAGGCTCTTGCCGCTCTCAATGCACAATCTTTAGACAGAATTACTTTAACTTGGAAAGGTAGCATGCCCTGATCTTTAATCCCTCTGAAAAAGCTATCTGGTAAATCATTTAAGTTCATAGAAAAACTACCTTCTGATTGACTAGCTTCACCCTGAACTTCCGCAGAGGTTTCTATAGCTTGACTTCCACCTGAGGCACTTTCTATCGCACCAACTGTCGTCTTATTTTTTGCAATATAATTCAGCTTATTCACTAATTGAGATGTATCTAAATCTCCTTCATTGCCTGTTCTTGTAAGGTTGTCGATGTACTCTTCCAAACCATCAAAACATTCAAATAGGGTATCTATTATAATATCATCTACTGCAAGTTCTTTACTTCTACATATATGAAGTACATTTTCCATTTCATGAGTAAGGCTAGCAACCTTATTAAATCCCATTGTTCCTGACATACCTTTTATAGTATGTGCTACTCTAAAAATGTCATTAAGAAGATCTACATCTGAAAAATCTTGTTCTAATTTCAACAAAATTTCATTCATCTCTTGCAAATGTTCTTTAGATTCATCTATAAAGACCTCTAAATATTGGCTCATATCCATAAACTACACCTCCACCAAGCTAATTATTTGCTCTGCTATTCCATCTAAAGGGCAAACCTTATCTACTGCCCCTAATTCGAATGCACTCTTTGGCATCCCGTACACTACTGATGTCGCCTCATCTTGAGCAATAGTCTTTGCTCCTTTACGCTTTAGTTTAAGCATTCCTTCTGCGCCATCTCTTCCCATTCCCGTCATAATTACCGCTATGATATCTAGCCTATTTATTTCAAGCAAAGAATCAAACATTGCATCTACAGATGGTCTATGCCCACTCACCTTTTCCTCACTACTTAAGGATACTTTTAATTCACCGAAGACTTGCTTTACCTTAAGATGCTGATCACCAGGCGCTATGTATGCATAACCTGTTTTTAAAACTTCTCCATCTTCTGCCTCTTTAACCTTAATGTCGCAATTATTATCTAATCGCTCGGCAAATGCCTTAGTAAAAAGCTTAGGCATGTGTTGAACAACAAGAATAGGTGCCTCGATATCTTGAGGAATGCTTGCTAAAACCTCTTGTAATGCCCTAGGTCCTCCAGTTGAAATTCCAATAGAAACAAGTTTTTTAAACTGGCTCTTATTACTTGCCAAGCCCTTTTTATATCGTTTAGCCTTTTCCTTAGAAGCTTGTTTTCTTCTTAAAATTTCATCTTTATCTAAGCATCTTGCTGTTTTTAATTTGACTAAAAGTTCTTCAATTATTAATTCATCTAATTTAAAAGTCGCCGACTTTGGTTTACTAACAAAGTCTCAAGCGCCTAAATCAAGAGCCTCTACAGTGGTTTTAGCACCTTCTAAGGTTAAGGAGCTAAACATCACAACAGGGCACTTCTTTTCATTCATTATCCTCTCTAACGCACCTATACCGTCTAACAAGGGCATTTCCACGTCAAGTAGAATAACATCTGGGTTTAGTTCTTCATTAAGTTGGATTGCCTCTAAACCATTTTTTGCAAATCCAACAACTTCAAGATCTTTGTCTTGTTTTATGATGTCCCCAACGAGTCTTCTCATAAAGATCGAATCGTCCACTACCAATACTTTTCTAGGCATATCAATTTCCTCTCTTACCAGCATATCGTCACATTTATCAAAAGCTTTACCCTATTTCGACAAAAACTTGTTAATGAAATTAGCAAATCTGCCTTCTTTTTCCTTAATATTTACTTCATCTTCTCTTTTTTCTATTTTGTGCGAAATAAGATTAATACAATTAGATGCCCCAGAATTTGGATATTCTAAGAAAAATGCTTTTTGTTCTCTAGAGGCGTTTCGGACATTGGCATCTTCTAAAACATAGCCAATTTTATTAATTGTTAATTTTAAGAATCTGTCACATACTATTTCTAGTCTTTTAAAAACTTCATCCGCTTCCCTTTTCGTTCGAGCGGAATTGACAATGATCGATATATTTTCTTGCTCTGAGTTGATGTTTTTTAAGAGGGCATAAGCATCTGTAATACTAGCTGGATCGGGACTGACCACAACAAATAAATCGTTTGCCGCTTTGATAAAACTAAGAACAGCATCGGATATACCAGCTCCTGTATCAATAAAGATATAGTCTGCCCTATCATTTAGCATTTCAAAATTTCTTATTAAACTACGCAATTTGTCACCAGACATATTTGCCAGTTCTCTAATGCCAGAACCTCCTGAAACAATTTTTATCCCCGCTGGCCCTTCTACAATAACTTCATCAATCGTTTTTTCAGCATTCATAATGTGAAAGAGCGTATATTTAGGTATTAGACCTAGTAGGACATCGACATTCGCTAGACCCAAGTCAGCATCTATGATATACACTTCTTTTCCCATTTTTGCCAAGGCGATTGCCAAATTGACAGTGACATTCGTTTTCCCAACGCCACCTTTACCGCTAGAAACCGCTATGATTCTAGCATCACTTTCCTTAGCTACTTTAGGCTCGCCAGCTTCCTTTTCTAATCGAGCCTTTTTCGCCTCTTCTATCATTTCCCTTAATTTTTGAGCTTGATCTTGCATAACTACTCTCCAAGGATAATTTTAGCTATTTCTTCTGGGTCTGCCACAATAATATCATCTGGCACAGACTGACCGTTGGTAATAAAGGATGTGTTTTTCCCAGTTTTTTGCTTAATATTTAATATGTTTCCAGGCATACTAGCCTCATCAATCTTTGTAAAGATAATCTTGTAATCATCCAAAAAACTATATGATTTCACAATACTTTCGATATCTTTATATGATGTTGTTAAACTGATTAATAGAAACTTTTCTGCATCCGGTGCACACTCTAAATAAGAACTAACATATTCTTGCATTCCCTCATCTAGGTGGCTCTTCCCTGCGGTATCTACTAAGATAATATCCTTTTCCCGATACTTATATAATATTTCCTTTAGTTCTAGCGGTTTATACACCACTGAAATTGGCAAATTAAGGATGTCTCCATAGACCCTAAGTTGTTCCACCGCCGCAATTCTAAAGGTATCTGTCGTCACCAAAGCAAGTTCTCTGCCTTCTATAAATGATAACTTTGTTGCTATTTTAGCAATGGTCGTCGTTTTACCAACCCCAGTAGGACCTATAAAAAAGAAGATTGACTTTTTATTTTTTTCCTTTGGAATTTGATATGGTATTCCAAGCATATTCTTTATGGCAATCTTTGCCAATCTATTGATATGTTCCTCACTAGCTTCTTTACCACTCAATTGTCTCATGATAAGATTACACATATCCAAACTGATTTCTTCATTGACACCCTTAGAAAGCAAGTTCTTATAAAGTGGCATTTGCTCTAATTTATGTTCTTTTTCCTTGTTCTTATATTTCATATAGTCTTCGAAATTATCAACATAAATATCATTGTCTATTTCGTCTATATCCTCTTCATAATAATCATCTTCATAAGCAATATCAAAGTCATCAGCAAGATTATCAACAATCCTATCTCTAGGCGGTAATTTTTTTCGCTTTTTCTTTTTTCTTCTAACAGAATTTCTCTCTTCTCTATCATCACTTGTCGCTTTTTCGTCTAGTTTTTCAGACATCTTTTGCATAAAGTCTTTAATATCTTGGAGTTCTTTTTTGGTTTCCTGACTGTCCTGTAACAGAGACTCAAATTCCGATTTTTTCACGCTCTCTTCTGGTTTTTTATCATCAATTCCAACTAAAACCTCAAATTGAGCTTTTTTAAAGAAACCGAACAAGCCCTTGGGTTTGAACTTCTTCGTGTTCATAATGATAATGTCATCGCCAAGTTCCTTTTTCGCCTGCTCTATAGCATCAAATTCTGTTTTTCCAATGTATCTAGTTAATTTCAATTACACCACCACCGTTCCTTGAGCCTGTATCTGCACATGTTTATCTATTTCATTATAGGATAAGACAATTAAATCTGGTAAATGTCCCTCTGTCAATTGTTTTAGATAGAACCTCACAATCGGGATTGTTATGACAACCGGTTGATATCCTTGTTCTAAGACCTTTCGAACCTGAATGCTAATCGCTTCCACCAGCATATCGGTTTTTTCTGGACTGAAGGCAATGTAAGTACCATTTTCTCCATTCTTTATAGACGACATCAATTCGTCCTCTAATTCAGGATCTAAGACCACCACTTCAGCATAATTATCAGGGAATAAGTCATTTGAAATCTGCCTCTTTAGTGCCTGCCTTACATACTCTGTCAAGACATTAGTATCCCTAGTAGCACTAGAATAGTCTGCCAAAGTTTCCAGTATAGTGACCAAATCACGAACGGAAACCTTTTCCCTAAGCAAGTTTGCCAATATTTTTTGAATATCGCCATAGCCCATCTGTGCCGGAATTAATTCTTCTATCAAGGTTTGGTTTTGTTCACTAATATTATCAACGAGCTGTTTTACATCCTGCCTTGTCAATAATTCATAGGTATGACGCTTAATAATTTCTGTGAGATGCGTAGAAATAATTGAGGAAGAATCCACCACTGTGTAACCTAAAAACTCAGCATCTTCCCTTCTATCAGCCAGTATCCATTTAGCCGGCAAGCCAAAGGCTGGCTCTAGAGTATCAATGCCGTCGATTTCATCATCCACGTCCCCTGGGCTCATAGCTAGGAAATGATCAAACATAATAGACCCCCTTGCCACCACAGAACCTTTTATCTTTATACTGTATTCGTTTGGTTCTAACTGAATATTATCCCGCAATCTTATCATCGGCACAATAACCCCAAATTCTAAGGCAACCTGCCGACGTATCATCACTAGCCTATCAAATAAATCACCCCCTTGATTAGGATCTGCCAGCGGTATAATACCATAACCAAATTCTAATTCAATCGGATCAACTTGTAAAAGCGGCATGATATTTTCAGGTTTCTTTATATCGTCTGCTTCTTGCTCTTCCTCGGATTCTTCCGCTAGAATTTCTCCTTCTTCTAGTTTTTCTTCTGATTTTTTTGCCTGCCAACCTAAAAAGATAAAAAGAGAACCAATAATCATCAGTGGCGCTGTAGGCAGTGGACTTAAAGATAGGACAAAAAGAACGCCCCCCACAATTAAAAGAACAGTATAATTACGCATCATCTGATCCACTAAATCACTAGATAAAGAGCCATCAGATGCCGCTCTAGTAACGACAATACCAGTACCTACAGAAATCATCAAAGCTGGTATTTGGCTGACTAATCCGTCGCCAACTGTCAGTATCGTATACTTTGCTAAAGATTCAGTAATCCCCATCCCATTCATAAAGCTACCGATGGCAAAACCTGCTACGATATTTATCACCGTAATAATGATCCCGGCTATGGCATCACCTTTTACAAATTTTGAGGCACCATCCATCGCCCCATAAAAATCAGATTCTCGCTGTACTTTTTGACGTCTTGCCCTAGCTTGGGATTCATCAATTAAACCCGAATTTAAATCCGCATCTATCGCCATCTGCTTTCCTGGCATCGCATCCAAGGTAAATCTAGCAGCGACCTCAGAAACCCTTTCGGAACCCTTGGTAATAACTAAAAACTGTACAATAACAATGATTAAAAAGATGATAAAACCAACAATGGCATTTCCCTGTATAACAAAGTCACCAAAGGCCTCAATAACCCTACCTGCATTTCCGTTCATCAAAATACCACGGGTTGTTGAAACGTTTAGGGATAATCGAAACATCGTCGTTATCAATAAGAGAGATGGAAATATAGAAAATTGTAAGGGTTCAGTATTAAACATAGCAATTAACAAAATTAAGAGCGATACGGCAATATTTATCGCCAATAAAAAATCAATTATCCCCACGTTTACTGGGATAATAATCATTAAAACGACAAAAACTAATACCACTGGAATGGCAACATTGTATATCTTTGGGTTCACTCTATTCTCCTTACAAAATTACACCCGTATGCTATAAACGTATGCTAATACGTCTGCCACCGCTTCGTATAGTTCCGCTGGAATCTCTTCGCCAATATCCACAGCAGAATATAACGCCCTTGCAAGCGGCTTGTTTTCCACTATCATCACATCGTGGTCTTTTGCTACTTCTTTTATATTTTGGGCTATGATATCCTTCCCTTTTGCAAGCACCACTGGTGCATCGAATTTTTCTGCATCGTATTTTATGGCTACTGCATAATGAGTAGGGTTTGTAATAACAACATCTGCCTCAGGAACTTCTTGCATCATCCTACTCATCGCCATTTCTCGTTGTTTTTCTTTTATCTTTCCTTTGATGAAAGGATCCCCTTCCATTTGCTTATATTCATCTTTTACTTCCTGCTTACTCATTCGTAGTTCTTTTTCATTTTCCCATTTTTTGTAGATGTAATCAAAAATGGCAATAACAAGAAGAAAACTAGCACAGCGCACCACAATATCAAAGAGCATATCCCAGATAATTAGCATGCCTGTCATGACGCTTCTATCCATAATCGATAAAAGCACTTCTTCTCTGTCCATTATATAATTATAACATAAAATCAATATTCCTGTCGCCTTTAAAATCGATTTTATCATTTCAACCATCGATTTCATTGAGAACAGTCTCTTAAAGCCCTTTAAAGGATTGAGCTTCCCCAATTTGAATTTCAAGGTTTCCCCAGTAAATAAAACACCTACTTGAAGATAATTGGTAATCAGTCCACTAACAAGTGCTATTAATAAAAAAGGCAAGCTCATTTTTAATATACTTGTCAGCATTAGCCTAGAAAATATTTTAAAATCTGCCATACTAAAGTCTAAAGTAGAACTTGATGAAAAGTCCATAATGTAGTGGTAGATAGAAAAGAGTTCTTTAACAATAAACTCCATAAAAAATTGAATAGAAATAAATACCAATAAAAGACTAAGCGCCGCCCCAATTTCCTTGGTTTGAACTACTTGACCTTTTTTTCTAGCGTCCTCTCGCTTTTTAGGACTGGCTTTTTCTGTTTTTTCGCCTTGAAAATAGTCTAAATCAAAGGGGAAAATGTATCTATCATTTGTTTTTATCATCAATACATTCTCCTCACTGCTCCCTCTACAAAGTCAATTAAGTTTCCTAAAACATCGAGCATAATATTATAGGTAGAAGGCAAGACCATCAAAATTGTTGCTAATCCAACCAGAATTTTAAAGGGCATACCAATCATAAACACATTCATCCCAGGCATAGCCTTGGATAAAAGACCAAGAATTACATTAGAAACCAGTATGGTAAATATAATGGGTAAAGCAATTCTAAAACCAATATCCAAGGTCATGGACATGAGCTCTGTATAAGCTGCAACATGGGTAAGATTAAAACCTAAGGAACCTAAACTAACATGCTGAAAACTAGTCGCCATAGCTTCAATTATTTTGTGGTGTGCATTGATACTGATAAAAATAATGAGCATTAGAATATAATACACATTGGCAGTGATAGGTAGAGACGATTCATCTTGAGCACTCATAACATTTACCATAGAAAAACCTAAACCCATATCAATTAATTGACCTGCTACATAAATTGCATTCATCACAAGAATTACAGCAAAGCCTATGGTCATACCATTAAGCATTTCAAAAATAATACCTTTTAATAGATATAACAAATCAAAATTTACTGGATTATAATTAAATGATCCTGAAATTAAAAAGATGTAAGAAAAGATGGCAATAAATAAAATTTTTGTTTTCATTGGCATATTCTTAGACCGAAACATCGGCAAAAAAATAAACGTCGCTGATATGCGAGCAAATATCAATACCCATATTATTATTAGATCTTGAAAAGTCATAAAAACCCCTATTTAATATAGGCTCAAATATTTACCTAATGACCATTAAATCTGTCATCTGCATAAACAAGTCATTGGTAAAATCAACCAGTGAAGTAATAATCCACGGTCCAGCAACTAAGAGCACCAAAAAAATCACAATAATCTTAGGTACAAAGGCGAGCGTTTGTTCTTGTATTTGAGTTGTCGCCTGAAAAATTGATATAATAAGACCCACTACCAAGGCAGCTATGAGCATAGGTGCTGAAGATGTTAAGACTAAGCTTATTGCCCTAGAAAAGATATCAAAAACTAAACCCTCGTTCATAGACCAAACCCCTTAACAACAGCACCAGTAATTAAATTCCAGCCATCTACCATGATAAATAATAACAACTTAAAAGGCATGGAAATCATAACAGGAGGTAGCATCATCATGCCCAGTGCCATCAGAGTTGACGCCACCACCATATCGATTATCATAAACGGTATAAAGAGCATGAAGCCAACAATGAAAGCAGTTTTTAACTCACTGATAATAAAGGCTGGAATCAAAGCCCAAATCGATACTTTGTCAATATCATCAGGGACTTCAGAATCACTTATTTTTATAAATAATGCCAGGTCATTTTCTCTGGTATTTTTTAACATAAACTCTTTCATGGGTTCTGATGCTGCATTAAAGGCCTCTTCCTGATTTATTTCACCATTCGTAAGCGGAAGATAAGCATCTTCATAAACATCCTGAAAAACTGGCGTCATAATATAAAATGTCAAAAATAAGGACAAGCCAATAATTACTTGATTAGGGGGCGTAGCCTGTAAGGAAAGCGCCCTTCTTAGAAATGAAAAAATGATGAGTATTCTAGTAAAAGAAGTCATCATAAGTAGTATGGAAGGAGCGATAGCAAGAACCGTTAAGACCAGTATTACTTGAACAGTGGAACTTAAGCCCGCTTCCTCTCCTCCAATCGAAATATCAATATTAGGAATTTGGATAGGTTCTGCATATATTCTAGAAACACCAAAAAAAAGCATAAACACAAAAACAAAGGTGATAAGCATAAAATATTTCTTTTTCATAAATTATCTTCATCTCCTTATCATTTTATTTACGCTTTTGTTTGCTCTTTAAAAGTTCAGAAAACATAGAGGACTTGTTCTTTAAGTAATTAGAACTCTCCGTATCATCTGCCTTTTCATCCATCTGATAAGAAGGCAAATCCTCTTCTGATAAAATATCTAGCACTTTCAAACCCGTTTTATCCGACGCCATCAAGTAAAATTTCTTTTCGACTTTAAAGAGCAAAATGGATCTATCAGAGCTTATAAAAAATTTATCGACTAGCCTCATATTTTTATTTTTAACATTTGATATATTTAAACGAGATAAAAATTTAGTACTCAAATAAGCTAAAAACAAAACAAATATAACAGCGCCTAAATACGATAAAGTCTTTGCAAAAGGTGAAATATAACTGACACCCGCATCCAAAAAATTAACCAATGACTTTTTTAACCGCCTCTAATACCCTATCTGCTTGGAATGGTTTTACGATAAAATCTTTAGCACCTGCTTGAATTGCCTCAATAACCATTGCTTGCTGTCCCATTGCAGAACACATAACGATTTTAGCATCTGGGTCATTCTCTTTTATACGTTTTACAGCCTCTATCCCGTCAACTTCTGGCATCGTTATATCCATTATTACAAGATCCGGCGTAAGTTCGTTATACTTTTCTATAGCCTTTTGACCATTTTCAGCCTCACCAGCTACCTCGTAACCATTCTTTGTAAGAATTTCTTTTACCATCATTCTCATGAATGATGCATCATCAACTACTAACACTCTCTTTGACATTTCTTCCTCCTTAAATCAAATGCCTATTGCAATAAGTAACGTTGCCATTACTAAGACTTTTCAGGGATAACAATTTCCGTAATTCTAACCCCATAATTTTCTTCTATTACTACAACTTCGCCTTTAGCAACAACCTTGCCATTGGCTAATATATCTAATGGTTCTCCCACTATTTTATCTAATTCTACTATCGATCCTGCCGAAAAATCCAATATATCAGCAATTTTCTTTACAGTTCTTCCAAGTTCTACAGAAATTTCTAGTGGCACTTCTTTTATCAAGGCAATATCGCTTGATATATGAGTTAAGTCCACATGATTATCAAAACTTTGAAAACTTACCGCTTGCGCAGAAACAGGCTGACTTGGCTTTTCCTGTACTATATAATCCCCAGCAGATGTAGATGCCGCCTGACTTGGCGGAGCTGCTACTGGAGCTGGTGCCGGTTGCGGTTCTGGACTGAAAACTGCTTCCGGCTCTTGTGCTGGCACTTCTTCCTCTCCACTACCCAGCATCGACTCTATCAAGCCTTTTGCCATGCTCAGAGGCATCATCTGCATAATCTCAGAATCTACTAATTCCCCTATTTTCATATCAAAAGATATAATAACAGATGGTTCATCTTTCGGATAATCATTAAATTCTTCCAGCATTTCATCAACTGGCTTTGACACCGCTACAGGCGGTGAGATATCAATCATTTTTCCTAGCATTTCAGACAAGGATGTAGAAGATGACCCTATCATCTGATTCATTGCCTCACTGATTGCACTTAAGTGCATCTCAGAAAGTTCACCTTCAATATTTGTTCCATCCCCACCTAACATTAGGTCCGTAATTACTTTAACATCCTTAGAGTTTAGTATCATCAGGTTTGTGCCCTCAATACCAACTGTATAGCGGACATCGATAGCAACACAAGGATTATCAAAATCAGAAAAGACCTGCTCAATAGTCGTCTCATTTACCCTTGGGGTGGTAATAGTAACTTTCTGATTAAGCAAGGTAAACAGTGTCGTTGCCGCTGTTCCCATGCTTATATTTCCTATTTCACCTAGGGCATCCTTCTCTTCTGCTGTCAATGAATCAGAGGACTGCCCACTGCCTGCATCATCAGGCTTAGCTATTTCGTCAGAGGCACCTGCTAACAAAGCATTGATCTCATCTTGTGATAACATATCTGACACTATTTTCCTCCTTCGTCATCTTCATTTATTTCAGTGATTTTAATTGCCATATTTTTACGAGAACTACCGGGAACACCAAAATACTTTAATTTTTCGCCCACATAAACCTCTAGGTCCTCTTTTACTTCTTTGTCTAGGACGATGACATCTCCTAGTCCCAAGGTTAATAGTTCTCCTACACTTAATCTCGTTTTTCCTAAAACCGACTTTATTTCGACTTCTGCCGTTTCTATTTTATCCTCTAATGCGGTATGTTCTTCAAGACTTTGTTCCTTTTTCTTTGTACTAGAAAACCAGAACTTCGAACTTAAATTTGATAAAATAGGTTCTACAACAATAAATGGTATTACAATGTTCATCAAACCTTCTGCTTCATCCACCTGTAAATTACAAGTTATTAAAGCGATTGATTCCGATGGTGAAAAAAGCTGAGCATACTGAGAGTTGGTTTCAATATTCCCCAAAATAGGATCCAACTCAATAATCGCTGACCACGCCTCTTTCATCATTCCAACTATTTTATTGATAATCCCCCTGACTAAGACCTCTTCTATTTCAGTAATAGCTCTAGGTTCTTGAGGAGAAGAGTTTTTACCCATCCCACCTAAAAGCCTGTCAATCATCACGAAGGTAATGGGACTTCCTATCTCTACGATAATATGCCCTTCTAAGGGAGCAAAATCAATTACACCTATTACTGCTGGATTCGCTATAGAGTTGTTAAATTCACTATAAATCATACTTTCTATAGAAATTACTTTTACTTCTACAGCACTTCTTAAATAACCAGATAAAAAGTTTGTGACCATTCTCGATAAATTCTCATGTATCACTTCTAAACTTCTCAACTGTTCTTTAGAAAACTTCTCCGGTCTTCTAAAATCATATTTCTTTACTTTCTTTTTATTTTGTTCTTCTTCTATTTCTTTTACATCGACTTCACCAGAGCTTAACGCACTCAAGAGTTCGTCTATTTCGTTTTGGGACATTTTGTCAGCCACTCTTAAGCACCCCCTTATTCGTTAAAAGTAAGCCTTTTTCGTAAAATATTAGTTTATGACAAAACCTAGCAAAGAAACCCTAGTTACATTGACACCCATTTCACCCAATAGCTCAGTTATGATTTCTTGCAATTGTATTTCTATTCTATCCTTGTCTTCTTCTACGTTAACCCCTCTCATTCTTGTAACATCAGAAAGAGTTTTTGTATTGAAATATTTTTCTATTTCTCCCTTTATTAAGGTTTTATTTTTATTTAAAACTTCTAAAGTTTCCTCATCTCTATAGAAAATCACTGGATTAAACTGCACATAAACTTGTTTTTTTGTCTTAGTGTCTTTATCTTTCGCAAGGTAGGTCATGCTCTTACCTACTTCAAATTCAAAAATTACAGGTGGTTCTGGCTTGTCATCCTTATCACTACTAAATAATAAAAAGTATGCCGCTAGCCCCCCGCCAAGAACTACCACAAGAGCAACAACTATGATAATAATTTTTTTCATCCTAATTTTCTCCTAAATTTTCTACCATTCTAAGTCCCATAACAATAGCTTGTTCTCTGGTCATGGTGGCGTATGCCATCGCATTTTCTTCCGATGCGTAACTCTTTGGTGCAAAGATGTTTCCACCCACTCCTTCAATTATACCATTTTTTACCATAAAATACACGCTTGGTTTTGCCCAATCCGCTATATCTTTATCATCTTTGAATTTTTTTACCTGTCCGTAGTTTAATTTAAACTTTCCTAAACCGTCGTCTTCAAGCGTCCAGCCCTTGAAATGAGCCTTTTTATACGCTCTCGTCAGCATAGTAGCAGCCTGTTCTCTATTCAGTGGTGAATAAGGTTCAAAGAGATCAAATTCAATACCA
>PDWI01001941.1_pt1 | contig 31894 bp, 30 predicted proteins | sample 1430891 | NCBI WGS metagenome assembly PDWI01 (sample SAMN01162508, study PRJNA174530) | Oral metagenome, whole genome shotgun sequencing project. | biome: Marine environment; feature: Marine mammal; material: Swab sample of the gingival sulcus; isolation source: swab sample of gingival sulcus... | reverse complement strand
CAGAAAAAAAGTGAGTACATTAGAGGCAAGCTGCCAGGTCTCTTTTTCACTTTTTTTTGCGTCATAGGCAGAGAAAACAGTAACAAAAGCGGCAGATAGGGCACCTTCGCCAAAAAGATCCCGTAATAGATTAGGAATGCGAAAGGCAACGACAAAGGAGTCATAGGCAAAGCCTGCGCCAAAGAGCCCCGCAAAAATTTGTTCACGAATTAAGCCGAGGACCCGGCTGCACATAACGGCAATGCCGACAGCACCTGCTGAGCGGACAATCTTTTTGTTATTGTTGGTTGTTGTCACGTTTTCTTGTAAAAATTAGAGTTGAGCGGTGAGATGAAACAGTTGTGATATTCCTCTGCCGGGGAATATAAACTACATACAATCCCCTGCAAAGTAATCTCATTGATAAAATAATGCCAGTAATTAGCTTTGCTCTTTTGGGGGAGGAGGAAACTTTTTATGAAAAAATAAGAATTACGTATCTCTTATTTATTCTTTCTTGACTTTTATGAGTAATATTGCGTATATCAAAGATATTGTAGTCGTTTTTTTGATGCAGGAAGTCTATTCTTATCGTAACGGGAAACGGTGAATTGTATCCTATGTTGGATAGTATGCGCCGGTTCTTTCAGATTTTAATTTGATTTTAAGGAGATTCACATGCTGGACACCACCAAGATCAGAAATGTTGCAATCGTCGGACATGGAAATTGTGGAAAAACATCCTTGGCAGAAGCCATCCTTTTTACCGCAGGAAAGGTCGATCGTTTGGGCAAGGTGGATGATGGCAGTGCAGCTCTTGATTATGAGCCGGAGGAGATTGACCGTAAAATCTCCATTAACTCTGGTTTTCATAATTTTGAGTGGAACAAAAAGCATATCTTTTTGAGTGACACTCCTGGAGATGATAATTTTCTTAATGAGACTCGTTTTGTTGCTCATGTGAGTGATAGTGCAATTTTTACTATTGGGGCTGTCCTTGGTGTGAAGGGGCAGACTGCGAAATTTGCGAAAATCCTTCATGAAAAAGAGCTGCCTACGGTCATTGTCATTAATAAAATGGACAGGGAGCGTGCCAATTTTGATATGACCGTTGAGCAGATTCGTGAGCAGCTGCCGCAGACACCTGTTGTGGTGCAGCTTCCCATTGGCGCTGAGGAAAATTTTAAGGGCTATGTTGATATTATTACGGGTAAAGCATATCTCTATGGCAAAAAAGGAGATGTGCAGCAGACAGAAGTTCCTGCAGAATTGGCAGATGAAGTCTCTTCTCTGCGGGAAAGTTTGATGGAGCATGTTGCGGAAACAGATGATGATCTGATTGAAAAATTTCTGGAGGAAGGAGAACTCTCTGATGAGGAGCTGGTTTCCGGTTTGAGGGCAGCGATGGAAACAGGTGTTTTCTCTCCAGTATGTGTGGCATCAGCAACGGAAAATAAGGGAGCTCGTCCATTGCTTGATTTTATCGCGGAATATATGCCAAATCCTCTTCAACGGTCGGCAGTAAACGGGGTAACGCCGGATGGAGAGGAGGTAGTAGAGCTTGCACCTGCTGTTGACGGCCCGTTTGTCGGCCTTGTCTTTAAGACAATGGCAGATCCGTATGCCGGCCGCTTAACTCTTTTCCGGGTTTTCTCTGGTGTTCTGCAGGGGGATCATTTTTACAATGCAAGTAAAAAGACTTCTGAGCGTTTTGGCCAGCTTTTTGTTTTGGAAGGTAAAGAGCAAAAAGCTGTTGAAGAAGCCGTTCCCGGTATGATTGTTGCCGTTGCCAAACTGAAGGAAACCGCAACGTGTGATACGCTTTGTGATGAAGCACAGCCTCTTTTGCTTGATGCTCCTGAACCTCTAAAGCCTGTGATCTCTTTTGCAGTAAGTGCACAGAAGGGTGACGAAGAAAAGGTTTTTGGTTCCATAACCAGAATGCTTGATGAAGATCTTACTCTTAAGCTGGAGCGTCAGCAGCAGACGAAGCAGGTACTGCTTTCGGGGGTAGGTAAGGTTCATCTGGATGTTGTTGGCTCCCGTATTAAGCGCAAGTTTGGGGTGGAGATGGAGTTGAGTGTGCCGAAAATTCCTTATATGGAGACGATCAAGAAGAGTGCCCGGGTACAGGGCAAGCATAAAAAACAGAGCGGTGGACGTGGGCAGTATGGTGATTGCTGGATTGAAATCAGTCCGTTGCCTGGAGGCCATTATGAGTTTGTTGATCAGATTGTCGGCGGTGTTATTCCTCAAACTTATCGTCCGGCAGTTGATAAGGGTATTCAGGAAGCAATGGAGAAAGGGGTGCTTGCTGGTTATCCGGTGATTGATGTGAAGATTGTGTTGGTGGACGGCTCTTTCCATAATGTTGACTCTTCGGAGATGGCATTTAAGATTGCAGGTTCCCTTGCTTTTAAGAAGGGTGCAGAAGAGGCTGGACTTGTTCTGCTGGAACCGTATATGAATATGGTTGTACGGGTAGGAAAAGATCATGTTGGTGATGTGATGGGAGATTTGAACTCTCGACGGGGTAAGGTAATGGGGATGGACTCTGTTGATGGACTGGAGGTTATTAATGCGCAGGTGCCGCAGTCTGAGATACTCCTTTATGCCAATGACCTTACCTCAATGACAGGAGGACTCGGCAGTTTTGAGGTGGAGTTTTCTCATTATGAAGAGGTTCCAGCGCAGATTGCAGAGAAAATCGTGGAAGAGAGTAACGCTGAAAATTGATAATGGTAAAGGAAACGACTCAATTTCACAGAACTTTTGCCGTATTGACCATGAGTGATAAGGGTTCGTGCGGCAAAAGAGAGGATACCAGTGGAGCGTATTTACAGGAAACCCTGCAGCAGGCAGGGTTTCTGCTTAAAGAGTATCGAATTGTGCCTGATCGTGAGCAAGTGATTATTGATACCTTGCTTGAATTTGTTGATGGTATGGGGATTGCTCTTATTGTTACTACAGGTGGAACAGGGGTCTCTCCCTCTGATCAAACTCCTGAAGCCATGGAGAAGGTTGTGGAGAAGGAGATCCCTGGTATGGCGGAGGCGATGCGTGCCGCCAGTATGCTTAAAACATCCCGGGCGATGCTTTCCCGAGGTAAGGTTGGAGTACGCAAAGAGAGTTTAATCATCAATTTACCGGGGAGTTTAAAGGCTGTAAGGGAAAATTTGGAAGTTATTATTGATGTGCTTCCTCATGCTATGGAAAAGATTCAGGGAGGGCAGGGGGATTGCGGCGAGAGTGGGAAATAGGTGATTTTTTTGAGTTTAGGTAAACCTGAAACAAGTGACTTTTAAAATAGTGATTTGGTTTGTTACCGCTTCAAGTATACAGAAGAGAAGATTGAACAGGCATTTTTGACGTATAATCTGTCTCGTTCTTCAAGTTTTTCCGGAATAGAAAAATCATATTTTTTATATTTGTAATTTGCTAAAAAATAAATATTATTTTGATGAAATTCACAAATATTCCTCTCTGATATGGATTCTAAAGACTTGGTGAATCTGTTCAAATTTATTGTCTTCTTTTTATAAATTCTCTTATTGAAATGAACGAAAAGTGTAAATCGTATACGATTATTGGGCACTAATTGATAAATATGATGTCTTTGGAAATAGTTAGGAAAAAAAGTTTTTGTCATTCTTTCAGGAATATATTAGAAGAAAAATGGAATGTTATACTTTATAGTATAAGTTTTTTATTTTTTATTCTTACAACATGCCTCGCCGTCTTCTTTTTATCGAGAGTTTATAGTGCATCCGTTATTGTCGATTCTGATCATGCGGATACTGTTCAAATATATTTTGATTATTCTATATTTTCCCCACACTTTAAGGAACAGAAGTCTCTTTCAAAAGAGGTCTTAACTGGAGATAAAAAAACTCTTGCCTTTAAATTTCCTGCAATGCCTGTGAATTATATAAGGATTGATCCCGGAGAAAAAAAAGGTAAAGTTAAAATCTATCAAATTCGTATTCAGCAGGAACTTGGGAGAGAAATAGTTTTATCTTATAAAGATATTTACGCTGGGTTTTATTGTGCTGATAATAATGTTGATATGGTGCTGGGCGATTCTTTTGTTGAGCTATCCATTACAGGAGAAGACCCTCAGCTTATCTCTAGCAGCAAACTGCTTAAAAAAACTTTTCCGATATTTATATTTGTTCCTGTTGCCGTAATAACATTCTGTTTTTACCTGTTTTTATCAAGATTCTCTTTGTCGTTTTTGCTCTCCTTTTTTTTGCCCCATAGAAAACAGCCATCAAGTAGCACCTCTGTAATAGAGCCTCTTGATGGATTAAGGGGGTATGCTGCATTGCTTGTTGTTGCAGAACATACCTGGCATCCGTTTCTTGGAGCCGGGCATAGCGGTGTATTGATATTCTTTTCTTTAAGTGGGTTTTTACTGGCAAGGCCGTATGTTGAGAATCCTGCGAGACTGTTTTCCTTAGTAGAGATCTCTAAATACATAGAGAGGAGAGTGAAAAGAATTTTTCCTTTGTATCTTATTTATCTGTTTCTTGTTTATGGTATTTCTCTTCGTTTGGGGGATTTCTTTCTTCATGCTTTCTTTATAAAAGGATTAGGACATCTCTGGACGCTTCCTCAAGAGATGCTTTTTTATTTTTTGTTTCCCTTTATTCTAGCGGTAAATTGGCTCCTCTTACGCAATAACTTGTTATTAATAATCTTTTTTCTTTGTAGTGTTATTGGGGGCTGGTATGATTTTTCTTCAGGTGAGATATACTTATACGGTATGTTCTTTTCAAAATTACCTTTTATGTTACCTGCATTTTTGTCTGGTACACTTTTTTCCTATGTTTACTATAGGTTTCTAAAAGATATCACTCCATCTCAAAATATACGGATTCTGCTATCTCTAATAGCCATCGGGATAGTTATTACTTTTACATTTTTCTCCAACGGACAACTGCTAGACTCTTCCGATATATATGCGTTCAGGTTCCGTACTACCTACGGGGTTTGTGCTGCACTTCTTATCTTGATACTTGTTTTTATGGGAGATTGTTTTTTTACGAAGCTTTTTTCTCAGCCCTTTCTCGTTTCTATAGGTGTGGTAAGTTATGGCTTGTACCTGTTTCATCCACTGGTCATAAATCTGATAGATAAGTTTCATCTTACAGGGGGAATTCGATTTGCAGCTACCCTCTTATGCAGCTATGTTGTTGCTTGTTTTACTTATCATCTGCTTGAAGCCCCATTTTTAACCAAAACAAGGAAAGAGGTGATAATTAAAAATTCTTGATAGTCTTTTCGTTTTTCTTTCGTTGATGAGTTATACGAAAAGATGGAACCGATGTTTTGTCGTTGTTTTTTACTTATAGGGAATAAATATGCAGGAATTTCATAAAATACGAATAGGTAATAGATTAATTACTCCTATAGATTGGGAAATGAATCCTTCTCTTTCTTTTGGTACGTTTGAATCATGGGGGGGGCGGGAAAGGGTAAGGAATAATAATGAACGAATTTATTATTTCTTTATTGATGATTGGGGAGATGAGCCGAAACTTTGTTTGATGGAGCGTGGAGTAAAGCATGCAAAAGTACTGGCGGAGATTTGTGCGCCGCAGGAATTGATCGTAAAATGTGTTAAGAGACAAGGTAAATCATCAATATTTGAAAAAAGTTACAGTGTTGACGATGAGGTCAAAGCCTGGCTGATAGAAAATGTGCTTGGTGATGACGGGCGGGTAGAGCTGGTTATTCCTATCGTTGAAGATAAATCGGTCGAAGATATGGGACCGGTGTTGCCTTCTTTGGATTTGACAGTTTCCTTTACAGATATCTTTACCGATACGGTTGTTCTTCCTTCTCAAGCAAAAATTATCAATGACGATGAGATTGCCGGGATTGTCAAAGAGTGGAATTTTTTTGACAGTGAACTGAATTCCGAAGGGCGGTTTCATAACTATCTGGTTCAGCCGTCAGCAGAGGATACTGTGGTCGATATGCGTACAGGGCTCATGTGGCAGCGGGGTGGGCTTGATATCAATTCAATCCGTACTATTCAAAAGCAGATCAGTGAGCTGAATGAAGATGGTTTTGCCGGTTTTCATGATTGGCGTTTACCAACAATGGAAGAAGCTCTCTCCTTGCTTGAAGCAGAAAGAAACGATAAAGGAGTCTATCTTCACCCTTGTTTTTATAAGCAGCAGGCATTTATTTTTGTTGATGCTCAGAGAAGACCGGGTGGATACTGGTTTGTTGATTTTAAACAGGGGCGAGCTTTTTGGAGCTCGGGGACTATTCCTGGAGGGTTTGGGCGTCTTGTCCGCTCTTATTCATAATACGATATTACATATTTTTTTGCTAAAATAGCCGATGGAATTGCAATGCACTCTTTTTTTCGGTAGAATTCAGCGCTTTTATGAAGTGTTGTTTTATCTTCTGGTTATGAAAATCTATTAATTCGAATCTCGAGTTTGGGCACTTTTTTGTGTTCTGAACTCCTCTGGAGGATTTATGAGAGCGTTAGCTGAGGGAAGAAAGACGTTAAATGCAATTTTTGATAGCTGTTGTGAGAAGTTTCGCTCGTATCCATCATTGGGCATGGCGATGGAAAAGGCGTTGAATTATGGTGAACTTTATGAGCGGGTTCTGGCCGTTGCCCGGCAGCTTCAGGATTTTGGGGTTGAGAAAGGAGATCGGCTTGCAATTTTAGCTGAGAATTCCCCTTCCTGGGGGGTTGCTTATCTCTCCACGGTGAGACTTGGTGCCATTGCTGTACCTATTTTGCCTGAGATGCCGGAGAGTGATGTTTGTCATATTCTTGAACAGATGAAGGTAAAGGCTGTTTTTACAACGCAACGGCAGTTGGAAAAGATTACTGGCCTTAAAAAGGTTTTGGAAGGACCCATTTTTACGCTGGATAATTTTTGCAGTACCGAGTGTATAAAGACCATCCCCTTTGCTGGATATGTGGAGGATGCATTGGCGAAATTACGTGAAATGCGGGAGCGGCCCGTTTTTCCGGAAGTGGAAGAAGAAGATATTGCTTCTATTATATATACTTCGGGAACATCAGGATTTTCCAAGGCGGTGATGCTTAGTCATGGCAATCTTGCGACAAATGCCTATGCCGCATCAGAGCTTGCCGATATCAAGCCGGGTGGGGTCTGGCTTTCTATTCTCCCTCTTTCTCATGCGTATGAGTTTACCTGCGGGTTTATTCTCCCGATTATCTTTGGTGCCAAAATTGCGTATACCGATAAATTACCTACACCGGCAATTTTAAAGAAGTTGTGTGGGCATGAAAAGCCAACGACGATTTTTGCTGTGCCGTTGATTTTGGAGAAAATCTATAAAAAACGGGTTCAGCCGGAGTTGGAAAAAAAATGGTGGTTACGCCTGGTTTGTAAGGTGGGTGTGGTTCGGCGTATTGTCTATCGTAAAATAGGGAAGAAACTGGTGGATTTTTTTGGCGGCAATCTTCTTTTTATGGGGGTTGGAGGGGCCAAATTGAACCCTGAAGTAGAGAAGTTTTTCTACGAAGCAAAATTTCCTTATCTCGTTGGTTATGGTATGACGGAAGGCTCTCCTCTCATTGCCGGGGGGCCGCTTTTTGAGCCGACGATTGCTGTTGGATCTACCGGAAAACCCATTCCGGGGGTGCAGGTTCGTATCGACAGTCCTGACCCTAAAACGGGAATTGGAGAGATTCATGCAAAAGGGCCGGGGGTAATGCAGGGATATTTTGATGATAAAGAAAAATCTGCCGAGGCCTTGAGTGGTGATGGATGGTTATCGACGGGTGACGTCGGTTTTATGGATGCTAAGGGGAATTTACATGTAACAGGGCGTTTGAAGAATGTTATTGTTATGCCTAATGGAGAAAATGTATACCCGGAGTCCACTGAATTTAAGCTTAATAATTCCCCGTGGGTAGTGGAGTCTCTGGTGGTAGATTATGAAGGGCAGCTTGAGGCGTGGGTGTATCCCGATTATGAGTTGTTGGAAGAGAAGACAGCTGATTGGGGTAAAGAAAAGCGCATGAAGTTCCTTGAAGAATGTCTTGAGGAGTTACGTTGTGAATTAAACGAAGACTTACCTAAAACAGCCCGCTTGGCAAGGATTTTTGAGCGTAAGGATCAGTTTATAAAGACCCCGACTCTGAAAATTAAGCGCTATAAATACTCCAGCGAAAGACTGCGCAGAGAGCAGGGTATGGAGTAGGAGACTTCGATCAGAAGAGATTGAAAAGAGCCCAAGCAGTGCGATGCTGCTTGGGCTCTTCTCTTTTGAGCTTTGAAAAATATCAGATATATTTCTCGGGAGCCTCTCTGTATAGAACAATTTTCAGCTTTTTATGTTGGTGAGCGACACTCCTATGCCAGAAGTATATTGCTCAGTGTGTTGATAAATGGGCCGATAACCTGGCTGATAACTCCTGTGAGCATCAAGACAAGTAATATGGCAAAACCATATTTTTCTACTTTTAACCAGCCGCGTACCATGCCGGCAGGAAGTATGCCTGTAAGAATACGACTACCGTCAAGAGGAGGGACTGGTAGTAAATTGAATACACAGAGCACCAGATTGATCCATACACTGGAATAAAGCATCCCCAAAAGAGGGATTGCAGTGGCTTCCATTAACGCAGAAGGTTCCGTTGTTGCAAGCAAATGGAGTAGCATCTTGCAGAAAATCGCACTAAAAACAGCGAGAATCAGATTGGTAATTGGGCCGGCGGCTGCGACCCAACACATTCCTCTGATGGGATTGCGAAAGTAACGGGGATTTACCGGGACAGGCTTTGCCCAGCCAAAGTTAAGGATGATAAAAGCAACAGCCCCAATTGGATCAAGATGGCTGATTGGATTGAGGGTAAGTCTGCCCATATTTTTTGCCGTTGGATCTCCGAGTCGCCATGCTACCCAGCCATGGGCATATTCATGAAGGGTAAGAGAGAGAAGGAGCGGGGGAATCATTACGATATAGTGTAGTATTTGGTCGTTCATTTTTATGTTCTCCAGGAAAACCTGCTACTTAGGTAGAGGGTAATTTTGATGGAGGGCGTTTATTTCGTCCTCTTTTGTCGTTACTTTTTTATTGAGTCTTTCTTTACGCAGGAATGCAAGCATTGTTGTAAATTGGGGCCCTGGCTTATAGCCCATTGCCAGTAGATCCTTTCCGCTCAGGAGGGGAGAGACATATTGTAATGTATCAATATAGCGTGAAATATCCTGGGCAATATTTCTATTGGCTATGGCAAGCATATATACAAGCCCCTCAGGTGCTATTTCTTGTAGAAAAGTGACAATATCACTATTACGGAGAGGGTGAGTCGTACGTAGTTTATGCAGGGCTGCTTCTGTTTCCTGTTTCTGGTAAAGCAGGAATTCCCGAGTGTTCTTATCTTCTGCGAAACGGTCGCAAAAGTTCTCAAGTACTTTTGGTTTCGAGCGGGACATTATTGCCAGCAGGTAAACAATCCATTTCCTGCAGTTTTTTGTTGTTTCCAGTTGATAATACCAGGCAAGAGCCTGTTGCGTTCGCACCAGTATCTCTTGAAGATGACGATCGATACGGCAATGGGGCTGCAAATCTGGCCAGAGGAATTGATAAAGCTGGAAATCCCCTAATCGTTTGAGTGCTGGCAAAGGATCTGCTTCTGCGAGAATGAGTTTAAGTTCGGCAAGAAACCGTGTATCGTCTCCTTTGCCAAAAAGATTCATACTGACTGCATTGTTAGTTAGATTCCTGGTATGGGGGGAGAGTTGGAAGTTTATCCTTTTCTCCAGCCGGATAGCTCGAAAAATGCGGCTGGGATCTTCCACAAAACTCAGATTGTGTAAGGTCTTTATCGTTTTCTGCCGCAGGTCTCTTTGACTGTGAAAATAATCAATCAGCTCGCCGAAACGTCCTGGATTGAGGCGTATTGCCATCGCATTGATTGTAAAGTCTCTTCGATAGAGATCAAGTTTAATGGAGGAGAGTTCTACTGTGGGCATTGCCGCTGGTGAATCGTAATATTCCAACCGTGCAGTGGCGACATCTATTTTGAAGTTGTTATCACAGCCGAATTTCTCGGCTGACTCCTCTGGTAGTGAAACGATTGCTGTCTTAAAGCGAAGATGGGGATTGCAGCGTCCTCCCAGGCGGGCAGCGAGCTGTTTGGCAAAGGCAATTCCATCACCTTCAATGACGATATCAAGATCAAGATTAGATCTTCCTAGCAGCAGGTCACGGACAAAGCCTCCCACCGTATAGGCGGTATAGCCTTTTTCTTCGGCTAGTTCACCAATAAGGCGCAACAGCAGAATCATCTCTTTACCAAGGGTTTCCGCCATGATGTAACTGAGATTACGGCAGTTGGCTACGTTATGGTCAGAATCTTGCTGCAGCTTTTGCGGCAGATGAGCCGGATCGCTCACCAGGTGATTAAGCAGATCAGTGCGGGTAATAATCCCCACGACATCATTTTCCTTTAGAATGGGGATAATTCGTTGCTGATTATTGAGAATAATCTCTTGAATATCAGCAAGAGTTGCCTCGGGTGAAAGGGTGGCAATATCATCGGTCATATAGTCCGCCACAGGGCTGTTTCCCAAAAGATGGTGGCGGGCACGTTCAACTGTCTGCCGGCTGATAAGGCCGACGATACGTTTATTATCACGGACTGGTGCGGCAGTGATATTGTAACGGACAAGGAGCTTATGTGCAGTTGCGATGCTATCTGTTGCGGCAATGGTAATTGCCGGGCTGGACATCATTTCTGCAGCAATAGGTGCGGGACGAATATGGCGGTGCAGAAGGTGGATGAGCTGCTCTTGTGCCTGGATCAGAGTTATTTCAGAAATAACGGCTGAAGCTGTATTCCTGTTACCGTTACCGCCAAAATCGCGAGCAATTTCTCCGGCATTGACGTCCTCTACTGAGCTTAAGATGGTACAGTAAATCTGTCCCGCCATGGAGATAAGAGCGCAAAGACAGGGAATATTTTCCATTCCCATAAACCGGCGGAGAATACTGGAAAAATCACTTATATAACGATCTGCTGCCCAGCTAACCATTACGACAGGTACATTCTGAATAGTATAGCTTTGTGCTGAGTCGAGTAACTCATGGAGAATCTCCAGTTGGTTATGAGTGAGTTCTCTGCGCAGATAACGATTAACGATATCAAGCTGGGCCCCATGCTCAAGTAGCCACGCCGCTGCTTCCAAGTCTGTTGGGGTTGTTGTCAGGCGGCACATGGCATCTGTTGCTTCATAGATACCAAGAGCCAGGGTTGTCGCTTCAGCGGAGCTAAGAGCCATTTTTTGCTGCTGTAAAAGCTGCACTACGATGGTGGTTGTGGAACCATAATTTTTTATGACACTGTTTTTACTTTCTATGTCTTGTTTTGTTTTTGGGTGGTGGTCAAAAATATGGATTTCAGGTTGAGTCGAAAGAAGACGGGAAAAATCCCCGAGATTCTGCGTATTTCTAGTCGCAGTAATAGTTAGTGTTTGTATCGAATCTTCTTTTATATCAGCCGGCGGCAAAAAGTGATAGGGTGACAGGGCTCCAGATTGCAGATATTCCCGCACGTTATGTTCACAGTTACCGGAGAAAGCGAGAACTGCTTTGGGGAATAATTTCTTTATGGCAAGCATTGATGCCAGAGCATCAAAATCTGCCTGAGTATGAGTGGTGATTAGATGCACTGTTTTCCCTAGCCTCGCGGGTGAAAATTGCGGTGGATGGATTTCAGCCTCTCCTGTTCCACCTGGGTGTAAATCTGTGTTGTTGCAATATCTGCATGTCCCAGCATCATCTGTACTGCCCGTAAATCAGCACCGTGGCTAAGCATATGAGTAGCAAAAGAGTGACGAAGCATATGGGGAGAGAGTTGTTTTGTTATACCGGCAGCTTTTGCTGATTCCTGCAGGATTTGCCAGAATCGGAAGCGAGTCATGCAGTGTCCTCGGTTGCTGACAAAAAGATATGCACTTTTCTTTCCCTTGAGAAGATGGGGACGGCTCTGGCGTAAATAGGATTCAAGTTGTGGGGTGATCTGCTCTCCGAAAGGAATAAGGCGCTCCTTGCGGCCTTTACCCATAACCCGAATAAATCCAGCATTTATATTGAGTGATGCCAGAGGAAGCCGTACCAATTCACTTACTCTCAAACCTGTGGAGTAAAGAAGCAATAACATCGCATGGTTCCGCTGAGTGAAATGGGTGGTGACTCCGGGGGGAGAAAGAAGCCGTTGCATATCGGCTTCAGAGAGAGGTTTGGGTAAACTCCGCTCTCCTTTGGGGAGATCGATAGCAAGAAAGGGATCTCTATCAATCATTTTTTCCCTTAACAGAAAGGAAAAAAAAGCCTTTAAGGAAGAGACTCGTCTCGCATTCGTTTTTTTTACAGTTTTACGGGTAGCACGACAGTACTCAAGAAAGCCGTAAACTTCTTCAACGCAGAGTTTATTCAAACTGCGCTTCTTCCTGCTGGAAAGGTAGCCGAGAAAAAGAGAAACGTCTGCACTGTAAGCAGCAACAGAATTTTCGGTAAAACGTCTCTCAGAAACAAGATAGAGAACAAAAAGTTCATGCAGCGAGGCAAAATACTTAGGCAGGAGCGATGAGTGAGTAGTGACATTCACGATAACTCCTGAAACAAAAAGGCGCCCTAATGATACAAGGCGCCTTATCAACTACATTGCCTTTCGCATCCTGTTGAACTTACGGAGCTTCCGTCGGGCCTCCGCTGCTTTGCGGCGTTTTTTGACGCTTGGCTTCTCGTAGAATTCACGACGCTTTAATTCTCTTTTAATACCATCAATTTGCAACTTCTTCTTTAGCTGACGAATAGCGTACTCAAGGTCTCCCCGTACTTCAACTTCAATCATATAAGACTCCGTTTTTTTTGCAGAATGTTTTCCAATTTTGTCAAATTGTATTTGCCTCAGATCCCCCTTCCCAAAGGAAACGAAAAAATAACCTTATACTGAAAAAGAGGTGGCTTTGTCAACTTGTTTTTCCTGGTGAAGGAAGAAAAAGGAGCTCTTTCTCTCAATGCGGAGGCTGGAGAATTGTGGTAGGGTTAACAGGGGTATGATAAAGTAAGAAGTGGTGTATAGAATGTATGGAGGATGGGATGGGTAAAAAAATGCAGATCGCACTTATCGCAGGAGGGACTTCCAGGGAACGGGAGGTCTCTTTGAGTGGAGCCTTGGCTGTTGAAGAGGCTCTTGATCCTGCTCGTTTTGCCGTGCGTCGTTATGATCCGGCTGAAGATCTGGCTGCTTTGGTGCAAGATGCAGAGGGGATTGATTTTGCCTTTATCATGCTGCATGGCATTTACGGGGAAGACGGAACTGTTCAGGGATTTCTTGAATTGTTGAAAATACCGTACCAGGGATCGGGAGTGCTTGGTTCGGCAACGGCAATAGACAAAAATTTCTCCAAAGAGCTTTACCGCAGTGCCGGGCTTCCCGTGGCGGATTGGCAGGTCGTTTTACGGGGGGAGCAGCCAGATATTTCTCAACTTGCCAAGAGATTTGGCTTTCCGGTGGTGGTGAAGCCGGTACGGGAGGGTTCCAGCTTGGGGTTGACTTTGGCCGCCTCTGAGCAGGAGCTTGCCGAGGGTATCCGCCTTGGTCTGTATCATGATTCCACGGTGATGGTGGAAAAATATATCGGAGGAAGGGAGCTTACTGTCGGCGTGATTGGTAATAGGGATGTAACAGCCTTGCCGGTTATCGAGATTGTGCCGGGAGAGGGAGCAAGTTTTTTTGATTACAACGCAAAATATCAGCCGGGAGCAACGGAGGAGATTTGCCCGGCACCGATTTCCGAAGAATTACGGCAGCAGGTACAGGAGTATGCCGTTGCCGCCCATAAGGTTTTGCAACTACGGGGTTATTCTCGCACTGACTTTGTTGTTGGGGAGGAGGATAGTGCTTATCTGCTGGAAACGAATACCATTCCCGGTATGACGAAAACCAGCCTTCTCCCGCAGGCGGCAAAGGCTTATGGGCTCTCTTTTTCTGCGCTTTTAGAGCGGTTGATTGAACTAGGAATGGAGGAAGATTGATGCCAAAAATTATCTCTTTTATCGGTTGGCATAATAGCGGAAAAACCACGATTGCAGGGAAGGTTGTGAGCGAACTTGTGCGCAGGGGCAGAAGAGTTGCGGTGGTGAAATCCACCAAGGAGAAGGCCCTCTCTTGCGATAAGGAGGGGAGTGATTCCTCCACCTTTTTTCAGGCGGGGGCTGCAGTATTGCTGGCAGGGGAGGATTTCCTTTCGTTGCAGCTTGCTGAACCGAAATCTCCCCTTGTTGAACTCGCCGCCCGTTTTTTTTCTGATATGGATTTTGTTATTGGCGAAGGTTTTAAGCAGGAGAACGGAATTGCCAAAATTGAGGTCTTTACAGGAGAGGCTCCCCAGCTTGCAAATGAGGTTGAGGGCGTTATTGCCGTCGTTGGAGAAGGAAGTGGTGGAGACTGGCGGAAATTTTCTTCCGAAGAATATTGTGAAATTGCCGATTTTATTGAAGATTATCTGGTAGCTACGGAGTAGCAACTGCCTTTTTGAGGGAATATTTTGTACAAGGTAAACTGTTTGTTGGTTTATTATTCTTTTGCTATAAATGAGACCGAAGTGAGTGCGGGTAAGCGTTGTCTTCCCGTTATTAACGTGCAAGTATCTTTCGTATTATGAAAAAGGAGTATGGCTATGAAAATTGCAGTTGTAGAACCGCTAGTTGTTGAGAAAAATTGTCTGGATACTATCATCAAGGAGGCGTTAGGAGATTCTTATGGTGATGTCACCATTGAGCATTTTACAGGACGCACCACCGATGAGGCGGAGCTTATTGCTCGCAGTAAGGATGCGGAGATTGTGGTTATCGGCAACGTTCCTTTCCGTAAAAGTGTGCTGGAAAATTGCCCGAAGCTGAAAATGCTGGCAATCGCCTTTACCGGCTATGACCATGTTGATGTGGATTATTGCCATGAAAAGGGCATCGTGGTGACCAACTGTTCCGGCTATGCAACGGTTGCTACCGCAGAGCTGGCGATTGGGCTTCTTCTTGCGGTGTATCGGCGGATTGTTCCTTGTGATGCGGCGACCCGTGCCGGAGGAACGAAAGAGGGGAACACCGGCTTTGAACTGGAAGGGAAGACCATGGGCATTATCGGTACCGGTGCTATTGGCGGACGCACAGCGGAATTGGCAAAGGCCTTTGGTATGAATGTTATCGCCTATAGCAGGACTAAGCGCGATAATGGCCTGCAATATATGGAGCTTGATGAGGTGCTGAAAGAGGCTGATGTGGTTTCTCTGCATGTTCCGGTAACAAATGAAACCAAGGGAATGATTGGTGCCAGAGAGCTCGCTTTAATGAAGAAAACCGCTGTGCTGATCAATGTCGCCAGAGGTCCGATTATTGATACTGATGCTTTGGTTGAGGCACTTAATGCAGAGAGAATTGCTGGATGCGGCATCGATGTTTTCGATATGGAACCGCCCCTGCCAACAGATTATCCGTTACTTTCCGCCAAAAATACGGTGCTTGCGCCGCATGTTGCTTATGCCACAGATGAATCAATGATTAAACGGGCAAAGATTGAGTTCGCTAATATCAAGGCGTTTCTTGATGGTAAGCCGCAGAATGTTGTGTAAATTGATCTTTGGTTGGAACAATAAAGAGGCAGGATTTTTATCCTGCCTCTTTATTATTTAGTCTGAAAAATCAGAAACGATTCTGAAAATAGGGCTGTAATACCTCCGGTACGGCGATTGTTCCGTCTTCCTGCTGATAATTCTCAAAGATCGCAAGTAGTGTTCTTCCTACCGCAAGCCCTGAACCGTTGAGTGTGTGTACCAGCTTTGATTTTTTCTGACCATTGGGGCGATAGCGGATTCCCCCCCGCCTTGCCTGAAAATCAAGAAAGTTGGAGCAGGATGAAATCTCTCTATAGGCATCCTGGCCAGGCAGCCAGACTTCAATATCATAAGTCTTTGTGGCAGAAAAGCCGAGGTCTCCACTGCAGAGAGTAACAACCCTGTAGTGCAGCCCAAGCAGTTGTAAGGCCTCTTCCGCATCGGTAAGCAGTGATTCCAGTTCCTGCTCTGATGTCTCCGGAGTGGTAAATTTGACCAGTTCAACCTTATCAAACTGGTGCTGGCGGATAAGTCCCCTGGTATCTCGTCCATGACTGCCTGCTTCGGAGCGGAAGCAGGGGGTATATGCTGTATATTTTATCGGAAGATCATTTTCACTTATGGTCTCATCCCGGTGAATATTGGTTACCGGAACCTCTGCGGTGGGGATGAGGTGGAGATCCCAATCCTTAATGTGGAAGAGATCTTCAGCAAATTTAGGGAGTTGCCCGGTAGCGGTCATGCTTGCTGTATTTACCAGAAATGGGGGCAGCACTTCGGTATAACCGTGTTTCTGGGTATGTAGATCAAGAAAAAAATTAATCAGTGCCCGCTCCATACGGGAGGCAAAGCCTTTTAGCAAGGCAAAGCGGGCACCGGAGAGTTTGGCCGCTGTTTCGAAATCAATGGTTCCCTGTTCTTCACCAAGTTCCCAATGAGGTTTGGGGTTAAAGGAAAATGCTGGTTTCTCTCCCCATTTTTTTATCTCGACATTATCACTATCATCCTGACCTACGGGAACGGAATCGTGGCAGAGGTTGGGGATTGCCATAACGATAGAGTGTAATTTTTCTTCAATCGCGGCTAATTGTCCGTCAAGCTCTTTTATCTTTTGACTGGCTGCCCGCATTTCAACGATAAGTGGTTCCGCGCTCTTTTTTTCTTCTTCACTGCCCCGTTTGAGTAGGGCGATTTGCTCGGAGGTCGTATTACGCTTGTTTTTCAGGCTCTCTGTTTCAGCGAGGAGTTTAAGGCGTTGTTTGTCGATCTGTTCAAATTCCTCAACAAGGGTGGGCTCCATGCCGCGCCGGGCGCAACGCTCTTTGATATGTTCTGTATTTTCACGGATAAAGCGGAGTTCAAGCATTAGTATCTCCTGTTCTATAAAGGTGTTGACCTATCAACAAATGGTTGTCTGATAGTGTCGGGGATATAAAAAGTAAGGCTACTTATTATCATGCAGAACTTTCTCGCGCAAGTTCCTGGATTGCAAAATAGAGCGAACTTTGATATTTTCGAAGACTTGTTCCTGTTGTTTGTCTTCGGTATGTATCGCGCTGTTTACCACATCGTTTATTCTACCTTTACCTTATTGACTCATTGAAACGTATGAAGAGCCATATAACTTCCGCAACTCTCTTTCGTAGAGGGCTTGATTCCTTGTCAACTATACGAAAGTCCATTCGTAACTATTTTTTTGCTCTTGGTGCGCTTTCTTTATTGATTTTCTTCTGTTCACCCAACGTGTTGCAGAGTGTGCAGCAGCATCTTGGAAGTACGCTCTACTTTTTTTCCGTTGCAGGGCCGTTTCTTTCCCATGTAAAACTTGCAATTGCGGCGGCTCTTTTTCTTCTTGCTCCTTGGGGAATTTCTCTCTTTTGGCGTTTTCTCGGGAAGATATTTAATATTGACAATCTTTTATATATTTCTCTTTTTTCTTGTCTGCTTTTTTATGCAGGTGCAGTGTTTTGTTATTTTGTTACTCTTCCTTATGGTATAGAGTTTTTGCTTAGTTTTGGCTCTGAAGAGCTAAAACCTGTTATATCTGTGGGGCGTTGTATAAATTTTGTAACGATTTTTATTTTTGCCTTTGCCCTTATTTTTGAGCTGCCGGTGGTGATGGTTTTTTTCTGGCAGGGACATCTCTTCTCCTTGCAGGTCTACAGAAAGAATCGGCGTTATGCTGTGTTGCTTATTGCTGTCTTGTCGGCAGTATTGACTCCAACGCCGGATGTAGTCAATATGGCATTGATGGGGGTTCCTCTGTATCTGCTTTATGAAGTAGGGATTGGTATAGTTCGAGTGTTGGAACGTCGTGCTGAGTGTTGATTCGTATAGAGATGCTTATTTCTTATAGATATTGCGGCATATTAAGGAGGGACGGACAGTGAAAAAACAGAGACGCATTCAAGATGAATTGACGCCTGGACAACAAAAAAGATTTATAAAGGTGGTGTGTTGCCTTTTTGGCCTCTCTTTTTGTTGGGTTCTGTTTGCACCGGGAGCTGGCTTGGTTGCCCTTATTCAAAAGAAAGCCGAATTGTATCAAGCAAAAGATGCCTATTCTCAATTATATGATGAAAATGAGAAGTTACGTGCTGATATCCGCAGACTTAATGAAGATCCTCAATTTCTTGAAAAAGTTGCACGGAAACGTGGCTTTCTTGCTCGTGGTGAGATGGTGTTTGATTTTAGCAAGCCAAACGGAAAAAATTGATTGTTGCTTGTGATATAGAGGAGAAGGGTGTAGAGAGCGAAGAATGGATTTCTCTGAGAGTGATTTAGTTGTTTCTTTAGGGCGAGATTTGCACCAACTGCTGTTTTATCATCAGCAGTTGGGGATAACCCATTATCCCTCCAGCAGGGTGTTACAGCAGTTTCTTGCTTTGCAGCCCGAAGTTATCAAAACATGTGATACTATCAGTAAAAAGCTGCTGCCACAGGAAGGAGCCTCAGCCGCCAAATCTTCTTCATCCAATAAAAGGAGTGGGCCTTCTGCTGCCGAAAGAGGAGAAAATATACCTGGTGCTCGTCTTCGCCAAGGTATGGGTATCAATGGAGGACGATTGGCAGAGGGGAATGCCCGGATTCGTCTTTTGCTTATTGGTGATTGGGCGAGAAAAGGTGATGATGAGAAAGAGGCAGGTCTCCTTTTTGGTCGTCAAGAGGATGAAATGGTAAGAAAAATGGTAGCAGCTCTTTATTTACCGGCCTCTGAGGTCTATCTTATCAATGCTATTGATGCTGCCCCTTCACCTTCCCTGAAGATTACTCCGGAGTATATATCCCGTTATACAGCACCTCTTTTTCAGCATATAGAACAGCTTGATCCACAATATATTTGTGCGATGGGGCCGATTGCAGCAAAGGTTCTTCTGGAAAGCAAACTTGCACTCTCTTTGTTACGGGGAAAATTACATTTCCGTGAGATAGGCGGAGTCCGCCGTCCTGTTCTTGTGACCTACCATCCTCACTATTTATTGCAAAATCAAGAAATGAAGCGGCCGACCTGGCAGGATCTGCAATTTCTTGGCCGTCAGATGGGGCTTCTTGCATAGGTGTACCCTGTAACGGAAAAGTTTTGTCTGTCTTAAATAAATAGAATAAATTTAGTTTTATCAAATAAAAACAAAAGGATAGAGTTCTGCTGTGGGCTGTGGTATAAAAGAAATTCGCTAAAAATTGAATCCATGGAAAAGATCCATGGCAGAAGTTGCGAAGGTCGTAATTTCGGGCAGTTATTGCTGCATTCAATCCGTAGTAAATAGTACAAAGGAGAGAACGCTGTGAAAAAGTTTCTTGTAGCAGGTTTGGTCGGTGCCTTTCTCTTTACCTCTTCTATGGTAGGAGCAAAAACACTGAAGCTGGCAATGGATGCCGATCCTGTTTCTCTGGATCCTCATGTTCAGTTATCTGGGGGGATGCTGCAGTATTCCCATCTTGTTTTTGATCCTCTTGTCCGCTGGACGCAGGATATGGAGATTGTGCCGCGTCTGGCAACTTCCTGGGAGCGGATTGACCCGCTTACCCTGCGGATGAAGCTGCGTAAGGGAGTTAAGTTCCATTCTGGTAATGACTTTACTGCAAAAGATGTTGCCTGGACGTTGCACCGGTTGAAACAGAGCCAGGACTATAAAGGGCTTTTTGAGAGTTTTACCGAGCCGGAGATTATTGATGACTATACTATAGATATCAAGACCTCTGTGCCTTACGGTCTTACTCTTAATATGTGTACCTATATCTTCCCTATGGATTCCAAGTTTTACAGTGGTAAGGATGAGAAAGGGATGGATAAGGATGTTATTGTCAAGACTGATTACTCCTTTGCCAATAGTTCCGAGTCTGGAACAGGGAAATACGTTGTTGCTGAGCGTGAGCAGGGGCAGCGTTGGGTGCTAAAGGAGTTCCCTCAGTATTGGGATAAAAACAGCGGCAATGTTGATGAGATTATTATAACGCCCATCAGTGAAAATGCAACACGGGTTGCTGCTTTACTTTCTGGTGATGTTGATTTCATCATGCCGGTTCCTCCCCAGGATTTTGAGCGTATTGAAAAGAACAAGCACCTGCAGCTTTTGACACTCCCCGGCTCAAGGATTATTTCTCTGCAGCTTAATGGTAAGAGAAATCCTGCACTTGCTAACCCGAAAGTTCGGGAAGCGATTGATTATGCCGTTAACAATGTTGGTATCGTTAAAAAAATCATGAAAAACCGGGCAACTGCTGCTGGTCAAAATTCTCCCAAAGGGTATGTTGGGCATGATCCTGCACTTGTGCCGCGCTATGATCTGAAAAAGGCAAAGGCGTTGATGAAGGAAGCAGGATATGAAAAAGGGTTTACAGCTACCATGATTGCGCCCAATAATCGTTATGTTAACGATGAAAAGATTGCGCAGGCAACTGCCTCAATGTTGTCCAAGATTGGCATCAAGGTTGAGTTAAAGACCATGCCGAAAGCGCAGTACTGGGATGAATTTGATGCTCAGGTTGCAGATATTCAAATGATTGGTTGGCATTCAGATACCGAAGATAGTGCCAACTTCTATGAGTACCTCTATATGTGCCCCAATAAAGAGACTGGTAAGGGGCAGTACAATAGCGGTAATTACTGTAACAAGCGGGTTGATGAGTTGACTCTTGCCAGTTACAGTGAAACTGATCTTGGTAAACGGGCAAAGATGCTGCAGGAAGTAGAGAATATCCTCTATAAGGATGCTGCTTTTGTCCCTCTGCATTGGCAGATGCTCTCTTGGGCTGCAGATGATAAACTGGAAAATGCTGCCGATATCGTTAATGTTATGAACTTCCCTTATTTCGGTGATTTGATAATGAAATAATCAGGGAGTGTTGTTTTCGGGCGGGCGCATTCTACGTGTCCGCCTTTTCTTTTCCTTTTTTCATATAAGAGGCGTAATGTTTGCCTTTATTATTCGACGCGTAACGCAGGCGTTTTTTGTTATGCTGGTCATCAGTGTGATTGGTTTTGCCATCAAACAGAATGTGGGAGATCCGGTACGGGAAATTACTGGTATTTCAGTTTCTGCGGCAGAGCGTGAAGCTTTACGTGATAAACTCGGGCTTAATGATCCCCTTATTGTTCAATGGGGGCGGTTTCTAAATCAGGCCCTGCATGGAGATCTGGGGAACTCTTTCTACTTTAAGAAGCCTGCAGTGGAGGTGATTATCTCCAAGGCACCTGCTACGATGGAACTGGTGTTTACCACATCCCTTCTGGTGATTTTGCTTTCCATTCCTACCGGAATTTATGCAGCGGTGTATCCCAGAGCCTGGCTGTCCCGTTTTTTTATGGGAGCGAGTATTATCGGTGTCTCTATTCCTGTTTTTTTAACGGCTATTTTACTTATTTATGTCTTTTCTGTCTGGCTTGGCTGGCTGCCTTCCTTTGGACGAGGTGATTTGGTGGAGATTTTTCCCGGGTGGAAGTCCGGTTTTTTTACATGGGATGGGATAAAACATCTTATTTTGCCCACGATATCTCTTACTTCCATTATGCTGCCTCTTTTTATTCGTTTAATTCGAGCAGAGATGAAAGAAACCCTGGAAACGGAATATGTAAAATTTGCCAAGGCAAAAGGGTTGAAACCCACCAGAATTCTTTTTGTGCATGCGTTTAAAAATACGCTGTTGCCGGTTATCACTGTGGGTGGAGTACAGCTGGGAACATTGATTGCGTTTACTATCCTGACGGAAACAGTATTCCAATGGCAGGGAATGGGTTCTATGTTTATCGAATCGGTGGAGCGGGCGGATACCTCCTTGATGGTGGCATACCTGGTCTTTGTCGGTTTTATTTTTGTTGTGGTGAACACTTTGGTTGATGTGGTGTATGGCCTGGTGAATCCTACAGTACGGATTGGCGGGAGGACATGATGAGGCTTTGGAAAACGATCCGCAGCTCTGCACTGTTTTATAACTTTTTCAGAGATCCTCTGGCGGTAAGCAGCTTTCTTATTTTATTGATTTTGTTTGTTGTCAGTTTTGGTGCACCATTGATTGCCCCTTTTGATCCCTATGATCAAACAACTATTGACATTATGGATTCGGAGATGCCGCCGATCTGGGAAGATGATAGCGATCCCCGTTTCCTGTTGGGTACTGATCCTCAAGGCAGGGATATGCTCTCCACTATGCTCTACGGCATGCGGGTCTCTATCCTTATCGGCCTTGGTGCGGTATTTATGCAGTCAGTAATTGGTATTATTGTTGGTTTGATTGCAGGATACAAGGGCGGTAAGATAGAGGCATTTCTTATGCGGATGGCAGATGTGCAGCTCTCTTTTTCCACCTATATGGTGGCAATTTTTATTGGCGCATTACTGCAGGGTATCTTTGGTATGGGGGTTTATGAGCACTATGCCATTTTTATTCTGGTGCTGATTATCGGTTTGGCTGAGTGGCCGCAGTATGCACGGACAGTTCGTGCCTCTGTTCTTGCAGAAAAGAAAAAGGAGTATGTGGAAGCTGCACGGGTAATTGGATTAAAGCAGTCCCGTATTATGTTGCGCCACATCCTGCCCAACACAATGACACCGGTTCTGGTTATTTCCACTGTTCAGGTGGCAAATGCCATAATGAGTGAGGCCGCGCTCTCTTTTATCGGGCTTGGTATGCCGGTTGCACAACCGTCTCTGGGCTCTCTTATTAAGTCCGGTTTTGATTATATCTTTAGTGGATCCTGGTGGATTACGCTCTTTCCCGGGGTGGCATTGGTGGTATTAATTTTATCCATCAATCTGCTTGGTGACTGGCTGCGGGATTATCTCAATCCGAAACTATATAAGGAGTAAGGCGGTGGAAAAAGAACAACCTCTTCTTTCGGTGCGCGATTTAAGCATCACTTTTAAACTTCGAGGCTTTGGCCTTACTGCGGTGGATGGTGTGAGTTTTACCCTTGACCGTGGCCAGCGTCTTGGCTTGGTGGGAGAGTCGGGTGCCGGAAAATCGGTAACGGGTTTTGGTATCCTCAACCTGGTAAGCAAGCCGGGCTATATCTCTGGCGGTTCCATCCTCTTTGAAGGTCGTGATTTGGCCAAGCTCTCTGAAGAAGAGATGCGGCAGCTGCGGGGGAACCGTATTGCCATGATTTTTCAAGACCCAATGATGACGTTGAATCCGGTTTTAACTATTGGGCAGCAGATGGTAGAGACGCTGCAGGCGCACCAATCAATTTCAACCGCTGATGCAGAGAAGATTGCCCTGGAGAAGTTACGTAAAGTAGCTATCCCTTCTCCAGAAAAACGGTTGAAGCAGTACCCCCACGAATTTTCAGGTGGAATGCGGCAGCGTATCGTTATTGCCATTGCCTTGCTCACTTCTCCATCATTGATTATTGCGGACGAGCCGACTACTGCCCTTGATGTGACTATTCAGGCGGATATTATGGAGCTGCTGCTTGATCTTTGCGAGGCGGAAGATATGGCGCTGCTGCTTATAACCCATGATCTGGCCGTTGTTTCCCAGGTTGCAGAAAGGATTGCGGTTCTGTATGCCGGGCGTATTGCTGAGTTAGGAACAACTGAGGCGATTATCAATGATCCGCAGCATCCATATACCAAGGGATTACTGGGGGCTTTGCCGCAGAATGTGGATCGCCGCCGCCGGTTGAATCAGATTCCTGGTTCTATGCCGAATCTGAGAGAGCGACCAGTCGGTTGTGCTTTTTATGATCGTTGTGAAGTGCGGCTGGAGCGTTGTAAAACTGAGATGCCGCAACTGATGAAAAATAGTGCTGGCAGCTTTATTGCTTGCCACGCGACCTCTATGGCAGGATAAATTCTGGCTTGAAAATTATGGATAATCAACCTCTTCTGCAAATACAAAATTTGGTAAAGCGTTTTGATATCTCTGGAGGTCTGCTGGAGCAGCTCCGTTTCTCCAAAGGGAAGATCCGCCGCAGGCAAACGCTTGTTCGCGCAGTTAATGGAGTGAGTTTCGGTATTGATCGTGGTGAGACGGTAAGTGTTGTTGGTGAGTCTGGTTGCGGCAAGTCGACTCTTGCCCGCTGTGTTATTCGTATGTACGCTCCGGAAGAGGGCGAGGTGCTGTACGACGGTAAACGGATAGATAATCTCTCTTCCTCTGCAATCAAGCCTTTCCGCAGTCGAATGCAGATGGTGTTTCAGGATCCTTATGCTTCTCTTAACCCCCGTATGACGGTTTACCAAACCTTGCTTGAGCCTATCCGTTTTCATATTACCGGGCTTTCCCGTTCGGAGGTGGACGACAGGGTTGCAGATGTCATGAAGCAGGTTGGGGTTGATCCTGATTGGCGTAACCGGTATCCCCATGAGTTTTCCGGTGGACAGCGGCAGCGGATCTCCATTGCCAGGGCTCTTGCGGTTAATCCTGAGTTTATTATTGCTGATGAACCCATTGCTGCTCTTGATGTCTCTATTCAGGCACAGATTCTTAACCTTTTTATGGATCTGCAGGAGGAGCGGGGGTTAACCTATCTTTTTATCAGCCATGATTTGTCGGTGGTTGAGCATATCTCCAGTCGGGTGGCGGTTATGTACCTTGGTTCCCTCTGTGAGCTTGCGAAAACAGAAGAGCTTTATGCACGGCCGCTGCATCCATATACCAAGGCTCTGCTTTCCGCTATACCTCAATTTGATAGTAAAGGGTTTACCCATATGCGGCTGCAGGGAGATGTCCCGACACCAATTAATCTGCCGTCGGGCTGTGTCTTTCATGGCCGCTGCCCCTATGCAGAAAAGCGGTGTAGGGAGGAGATCCCCCAGATCAGGCAGTATGATGGACGGCTGGTTGCCTGTCATGGAGTGGAAGAGGGGCGGATTGGTGAGCAGTAGATATACGCTCCCTGCAGGTGGCTGGGAGCTGCCTGCAGGGGTGGTTCCTTCCCCGTCAAGATGTGGCTAAAAGGTTTATCCCTTGTTTGGCGTGTTCTTTTGTTTTCGTAATTCCTCTCGAGCTTTTTTTTCTTCTGCCTTGATGGCTTCCCATTGTCTGGCAAGCTCCTCTTCATCTTTGTAGCTGCTCCCGGCAAATACATGGGGGTGGCGGCGGATGAGCTTTTCATTGATGCCTTCCACAACCTGTGGAAAAGCAAAGTTCCCTTCTTCCTCATTGATTGCGGTAATCATGCAGAGGAGATAGAGCACATCTCCCAGTTCTTCACAGATGTTTTCCGTGTCGTTGTTTTTTATGGCAGCGATAAGCTCTTCCGTCTCGTTTTTGATATACTTTATCAGGGATTGCTGTGTCTGCTTTCTATCCCATGGACAACCGTTTTCCCCTCGTAACGTTTCTATGGTCTGTTGCAATGCGGTGATATTCGTCTGAGTCATATTTGTATTCCTTAAGGTAAAGAAAAGGCAAATTCTTTATTCCTGCTAAAGCAAAACCGCTTTTCTGTGCTATTGTACGTTGCAAACGCTTGGAAAGGTTGTTAAAGGCTTTTTCCCCGTTGTCTTTTATTGCGTGAGAAGGGAATAACGTAAATTCCTATATGTTGTTTGATTGTAAGTAAGGATTGATGAGAATCTTCACTTTGCAGGAGGTAGAGGGAATGTATAGTACTATGTTTGATGCGAAAAACCAGAAAAATTCCAAAGAAAAATATAAGGATATTGCTCGGATTGATCAAAAGAGTAAACGAACGCATGGTTGGTATGTGCGGGTGCGTTTTTGTGGAAAGACCCACTCCAAGTTCTTTTCTGATCGAAAATGCGGCGGGAGAAACTCTAGTTTGCTCTCTGCCATAAGCTGGAGAGATAAAACAGAAAAGAAACTTGGGAAAACAAGAACCAACAGGCATGTTGTTACTGTGAGTAATTCCGGAACCGGAGTTGTGGGGGTTCGCCTTAACGATAAATTGAATCGCTATGAGGTGAGCTGGGTAACACCGTTGGGTAAGCAGGGTAAGACGTCTGTTTCTATTAATCGACATGGGAAGAAGCTTGCCTTTCAGAAAGCGTGTTCCATTCGTTATCAAAAAGAGCAGGAACGGCTGCAGGCTCCCTGCTAAGTGAAAATAATTGCTCTTAAACTTGATTTCCATTGACAATAAGCGGAAACCGTGTTCAAATAGTAGATTCTTGTTATTATTTTAGTGTTTGTCAGAAACATCAGTCAAGTTCTTTTATGAGGTAGCAAATATGTATGCGATTATTCGTACTGGTGGCAAGCAGTATCAGGTTGCTTGTGGAGATCAGTTAAGAGTTGAAAAATTAGAAGGTAATGTTGGTGATAGCGTCAGCCTTGACGATGTTTTACTCGTTGCAGATGGTGAGGATGTCACTATTGGTCAGCCTGTGGTTGAAAATGCCAAGGTTACTGCAAAAATTGCAGAGCAGGGCAAAGACAAAAAAGTTATCGTCTTTAAAAAGAAGCGGCGCAAGGGATATCGGCTGAAGCGGGGACATCGTCAGTCATATACTGCTTTAAAGATTGAGAATATCTCTCTTTAATAGGCTGTGCAGGCTGTTTGCACAACAGGCTTTTATACGAACGAATATAATGGTCAGTTTGTAGCTGACGTAAGACAAGGAGTGGAAAATGGCTCATAAGAAAGCTGGTGGAAGTTCCAGAAATGGGCGGGACAGTGCTGGTCAACGGCGTGGAGTAAAACGATTTGGCGGACAGGTTGTAAAATCTGGTAACATCTTGGTACGTCAGCTTGGAACGAAGATTCATCCTGGAACCAATGTGGGTTGTGGGCGTGACTATACTCTCTTCGCTTTGGTTGATGGTGTTGTTAAATATGAAGATTTTGGCAAAAATAGGAAGCGGGTCAGTGTTTATCCCGCTGCTTAATTGTTTTTACTAGAAGAGTTCTCTCTTCTAATCGTTGTGCTTTCTTGTAGAAGTGTAACCCGGCCTTACCCATTGTGTGGTGTGGTCGGGTTTTTTTTGTTTAGTGTGGCTGTTGAAATAGAGAAGCAGGGAGAGTTATTGTGGCGTTCGTTGATGAAGCAAAATTTTATGTCAAGGCTGGGGATGGGGGGAATGGTTGTGTAAGCTTTCGCCGTGAAAAATATGTTCCCAAAGGGGGGCCAAACGGCGGTGATGGCGGCAAGGGCGGTGATGTCATTCTGGTTGCCAGGGCTTCTCTTCACTCTTTGATTGATTTCTCTTTTCGTTCTCATTTTAAAGCGGAAAAAGGAGAGCATGGTAAGGGGCGGGATATGCATGGGCGTGGGGGGAAAGACTGCATTGTTGAAGTCCCTCTCGGCTCAATTATCAGGGATGCAGAGAGCGATCGGATATTGGCTGATCTTGCCGAAGATGGAGAGCGGTATACTGTTGCCAGAGGGGGGCGGGGCGGTCTGGGAAACCCGCATTTTGCCAGTGGCACAAACCGTGCTCCCAGAATTGCGACAAATGGTGTTGCGGGAGAGGAATTCTGGTTAAAAATAGAATTGAAGCTCTTGGCAGATGTGGGTCTTGTTGGTTTGCCCAATGCTGGAAAATCAACCCTTCTTTCTCAATTAAGTGCTGCAAATCCTAAAATTGCATCTTATCCGTTTACAACTCTGGAGCCGCAGCTTGGGGTATTACGGTATAAATATTATGAACCATGTATTATTGCCGATATTCCGGGGCTTGTAGAAGGGGCGCATGAAGGTATTGGCTTAGGGCATAAATTTTTGCGTCATGTTGAACGGACTTCGGTGCTGCTGCATGTTGTGGATATGGCGGATGACAATGTTCGGGAGAACTATGATGTTATTGCCAGTGAATTAGCTCTGTACAAGGAAGAGCTGGCCGATCGTACTCAGATTCTGGTACTGAATAAGAAGGACCTGATGATTGAAGAGATTGAGGACGAACTCGTTGCTTATTTTCAGCAGTTTATTCACGATATTTTCTGTATATCGGGAGAAACAGGCGAGGGGCTGGATGCGTTGCGTGAACGCATTATGGAGATTGTGGAGCAAAGGCGTAAAGAGTTGGTAGCGGAAGAGAGGCAGAGAGCTGAAGAGAATGGGTGTGAATAAGAAAGGTCGTACCCCAAATTCCATGCTGCCGCGTACAGGAATATACGGGGGGGCTTTTGACCCTGTACATTCCGGGCATTTGGCTGTTGCCCAAGCGGCATTAGTTGAAATGTCACTTGACGAGTTGTTCTTTGTACCAACAGTTGAGCCTCCCCATAAAACAGGGAGAACACCTTATGTGCATCGTCTTTCAATGCTGAAATTGGCACTGGAAGCGTTTGGTGAAGAGCGTTTTTCTCTTTCCATTATTGAAGAACAACTGCCCACTCCTTCATATAGTATTAATACATTGCAAGCACTACAGCAGGTGGAGGAGAGAGAGTATTTTTTTATTTTGGGTGTTGATGCTTTTTTAACCATAGAGTGTTGGAAAAAGTGGGAAGAATTGCTCTCTCTTGTCTCTTTGGTTGTTTCCCCCCGTAAAGGGTATCCAGAGGAGAGGCTGTTTCATCTGTTAGAGAGATTGGGCTATGCTGCCGTTGATGGTTTCTTTCGTTATGGTGGGCATGGGCAAATGCGAAAAGACATTTTCCTTTTACAAACGGTGCCTCCAGAGGTAAGTTCCAGTGATATTACCCGCTCTTTGCATAAGAGTCGAGCGGCTGCATATGGTCTGGATTGCCTTTCTCCTGATGTGGTGTCCTATATTTTATCGCATAAACTTTATGGGGGAAAAGAGGATATTTGCACAACAGACTGAGAACCCTTGCAGATCTGGATGCTGTTTGGGTCTGTTTATCAAGAAGCGCAGGAGGAATATATGGATGGTGAAAATCAATCAGTACTTTGGGAAGAAAGTGTTCCTCTTATGCAAGAGGGGCTGCATAAAACATTGCGTGATCGTGCCTACGCTGCCGCTACTCCACAACGCCCTGTTTTTCCTCGACGGGAGGATGTCTTTGCTGCGATGCGGTTAACCTCCCTTAATGCGACGAAAGTTGTTATCATAGGTCAGGATCCCTATTTTAATGAACATCCTGGAATAGGGCCCGAGGCACATGGGCTGGCGTTTTCCGTTCGTCATGGTGTACCCATACCGCCGTCCCTTCGTAATATTTTTCAGGAAATTAATACTTCGCTTTACCAGGGAAAATCTGTATGTTGCGATACTGATCTAACGCGCTGGGCAAAGCAGGGAGTATTGTTGATTAATGCCAGTCTCACCGTTGAAAAGAAAAAACCCAACTCCCATGTCTCCTTGGGATGGCATCAACTAACGGATAACATTATAGAAACCATCTCTCAGAAAAAAGATGGGGTTGTTTTTATGCTTTGGGGCGCATTTGCCCAAAAAAAATCTGCGTTAATTGATACGAATAGACATCTTATTCTTGCCACTAGTCACCCGTCACCTCTCTCCGCTCACCGCGGTTTTCTTGGTTCAGGTGTATTTGTCCGCTGTAATGAATATCTAAAAGAGCAGGGCAAGGAAGAGATCGTTTGGTAGTTCGCTTTATTGGCGCCTGAGTAAAAATGCTCCGTTATAGCCTTTTTTTATAAGAGCCTGTTCTGCTTTTTGAGCCTGCTGATACATGTTCCCAACATATACCTGAACTAAATGGAGAGGTTTCCCTTTTTTCTTATTGGCAGATGATTGAATAATTGTTTTGTGTCCGGCAGCGGAAAAGTATTGTTGTAGGCGGAGAGCATTGTCATATTGAGAAAATGCGCCGATTTGAACGTAATACTCCTTTTTTTGCTTTGAGGTGGTAAATGCCGTTCTTTTTTCGGCTTGACCTTTCTCTGAAGTGTTTGCGGCGTTGATGGCGTTAATTTCTACTCTGGCTGTTCCTGGCTGCAGGATTCCTAAATTTTGCGCGGCAGCATAACTGAGATCAAGGATCCTCTTCTGTATAAAAGGGCCTCTGTCGTTAACCCGAACAATCACCTCACGTCCATTATCAAGATTTTTAACGCGTAATAGCGTATTCATCGGCAATGTTTTATGTGCCGCAGTCATGGCGTACATATCGTATCGTTCTCCGTTTGAGGTCATTTTTCCATGAAAACCTGGGCCATACCAGGAAGCAATTCCTCGTTGCTGAAAATTTTTTACGGAAAAGATAGGGTAATAGCGTATGTTATTTATACTATAGGGAAGTTGGGTGGGAGGCATTTTGCCTAAAACAGTATTGGATTGGAGCAGGGCAGAGAACAGAAAAAAAACAAGCAGCAGGAGAGGATCTCGAATTCGGAGGTATATCATAGTTGTGTTGTGCTATCCTGTTTCCGTCTTACCGCCTTATAACTGCATCCCAAAGAAAAAAAAGGCTTTAGAAGGAATATCCTCTAAAGCCTTGATTTCACTGGAGCCAGCAAGCGGGATCGAACCGCTGGCCTGCGCTTTACGAGAGCGCCGCTCTACCAACTGAGCTATGCTGGCCGACGAACCCAAGCGATTTGTGATATATCCGGATTCGATGGACTCTTATATCAGCAAATTTTTTAAAATTCAATCTTTTTAGATCACATACGTTTCATACATCCGTCAAAAGCGCAAATTATATCTTCTTAATTCATCTCTATTATAGTAGAATTAATCAATGATGTTATTTTATCTGATCGCTTACTCAAACAACACTGACAAGGTGAAAACCGGGAAGGCTTCGCTGCCCTGATTGTCCTTCACCAAATGAAAAACAGGAGAGAAGCATAAATTTTGAATACATTACAAATGAATGATCAACGGTGAAAAAACAAATGGGAATACCCCGGCCCAGTCATATCTTCCGCAAAAAGGCGACGAATCAGCGGCCATGCTTCACAGACATTCCCCGCAAACTATACGGCAGGTCATTCTCTCTTTAATCGGCAGTTAAAATGATACTTTTTAACCGTTTATCCCTTTCCACTCTCGTCTTCACCCTTTTATCCTGCAGTTGTTCATATACCCTTTTCGTTTCCTGCTGTGCTGCAGGAAACGAGGAACTGAAAGCATCACAACGTCCCTACATCATTAACCGCAAAAAATACTATCCCATTCCCAGTGCCAAGGGTTTCAGGCAAAAAGGAATAGCCTCATGGTATGGCTCCGGCTTTCATGGCAGGAAAACCTCAAATGGCGAAATATATAACATGCACACAAATACCGCGGCACACAAGACCCTGCCGATGGATACCATGATTCTGGTAAAAAACCTCGAAAACAACCGGGAACTTGTGGTGAGGATAAACGACAGAGGCCCCTTTGTATATGGTCGGATAATCGATCTGAGCTATTCTGCGGCAAAGAAACTTGGCATTCTCAAAAAGGGGACGGCAAGAGTACTGATCACCGCCCTGGAAGAATCAGGAAGAAAGGGGAACCCCGCTCTACCTGCCAGAGATTTCACCCATGGAGAATACTACGTGCAAATTGGCTCCTTTGCCAAACAGAACAACGCCATAAAACTCCAGAAAAGATTTACCTGCAGCGGCCACACAACTGTTATCCAGAAATATTACACCCCAAAAACCACCTATTACAGGGTTCAGGTCTACGTCGGCAACGAACTCCATGCAGCCCGAAAAGCCGAAAAGACATTAAGAAAATATGGCTATACCAACGCCTTTCTTATAGCCAGATGATACTGAAATTCTTTTTATTTGACGTTTTTTCCTAACTCTTCTGGCTTGTCATGAACCGATTTTGCCGAACACAATCCTGCAAGCAGGGAATTTTTTTTAATATATTGAATTGTATTGAATTTTTGAGAACCTTGTTGTTATATTTACAGATTCATAAAAACCTTGTTGTTATATTTACAGATCCATAAAAAATATGTCTGACCAAATAGCGCAAATAGAAGGCTTTTCCCTGGAAAGCGTTTT
>PDWI01002024.1_pt1 | contig 31895 bp, 23 predicted proteins | sample 1430891 | NCBI WGS metagenome assembly PDWI01 (sample SAMN01162508, study PRJNA174530) | Oral metagenome, whole genome shotgun sequencing project. | biome: Marine environment; feature: Marine mammal; material: Swab sample of the gingival sulcus; isolation source: swab sample of gingival sulcus... | reverse complement strand
GACACCGGTGGGGATTGTAACTGCTGCAACCAGGGCGGATGAAACCATAGCCCTCACCACCCTCGAAGATCTGGATAAAGCCGTGATTACCATGCAATCGACAGTGCTCATCGGCAACTCGCAATCCTTCATATGGAATGATAAGCTGATTACACCACGCGGTTATAGCGATAAATACAGTTTTTCCAAGAAAGGGAAATAAACTGCCGGAATAAAAAAAGGGAAGATGGCCCTTTGACCATCTTCCCTGATATATTCTGGCTCCCCGGGACGGACTCGAACCGCCGACAGGGTGGTTAACAGCCACCTGCTCTACCAACTGAGCTACCGAGGATTAAAAATCAACTTATGCTGGATACAGCTCACCTGCTGCAAACAACATAGCAGAGGGGGAATATATCCAAAGCCTTTCACACTGTCAACTCTTTTTTAATCGTACAGTCAATTTACCTTTACCATTTCGATACTTATACAGATACTGATCAAAAGCCCTCGTTTCAAACCTGTATACCACATTGATCTTACATCTCTCTCATAGCAGGCAGACAAAAAAATCAAGATTACTCTCAGGATAAAAAGAATAGAACTCCTTGTAAAATTAAAAGGAAAAAATGCGCTCTCTACTGTAACCGGAAGAGCGCATAGAATCCAATCATCACCAGGTGACTTACTGATCGCCAAAAAGTCCTTTCAAAAGTTGCTTGGCCTGTTCAATTTCCTTATTTACTTCTGGAGGCATTTCATCCTTTTTCATTTCTTGCTGCATGACTGGATTTCCAGTTTCCGGCATTTTCAGTCCCTCAGGATCCTTGAGTATTTCAATGACCTGTGCAGCCATAGCTCGTGACAGTTCATCAGCTTCAGGGTCATAAACCGCGGTAATTCCCTTTGGGTGTTCAAAAAATTTCCCGGCAGGTTTTCCCCTGTCAATACCAATGGCTTCGATACGCATTTTGACCCCCATCATATTACTTTCTGTTAGTAAAGGAACAGTGGTGTCGTGAATACTGTACACTACCGTGCCCATCATCGAGGCTTTATCACAGGAGAAACCGAGAATTTTCGTGGCATTCTTTTCAACCTTTGCCTTCAGACCACCCAAAAGTGAGCCTGGAGAAGTATCTTTACTGTTTTTCAGCACCTGTTCTTTTTCTTTTTTGGAGAGTTTATTATACTCCTCTATCATATATTTTTTGGGGTTGGTCTGTTTTGAACCGACTCCTTCCTCGAGATCATAATGAAAAATCCAGTCAGGATCCTCAAATTTTATAGTTTCTGTTTTCTGAGTTATTCCCATTACTTTCATCGAGCTGCTGGTATAGGTCGCAGTCTTCATGCCATTATCTGTCATATAGCGGATTTCAGTTCCTTTCTGCAAACCGCTAAGCGCATAGGTTATAGTTGCATGTTTGAATGGAAGTTTTTCATCCCAGGGCGTTTTATCACCTGCATGAACCAACATTGGTACAAGCATAAATATCAGCAATACAAAAATTTTTTTATACATTTCCCTATTCTCCCGAAAGTTTGAAATATTGATTGTAAATAAAATACTATCAGCAAGATTACATCATATTTTTCTACCCGGTTACCATATAAACCGCAAGTATTTTACACGAATAAACTACAGACAACTACTGTTCACAAATTTCTACTTTTTTCATAAGTATTTTAAAGACATACTAATATCACAACTTGACAATTTCTTTTCTCCGTGCTTAAAATGGGCATAACGGTTATACATGATAAACTGGAAAAAATACCCAGTCTTGAAATACAGCAATTCTTTTTCTAAATCACAATCCTCTACACTGCCATGTTTGGAAAAAAAAAGAATTCCACAGCCCACTTTCTCATCCTGGGGCTTGGTGGAGTTGGCTATTATCTTGCGAAACGCCTGTTGCATGAAGAATATGCCATAACAATTATAGAGCCTGATTCTGAGCTACTGCGGTACGCCGATGAAAATATTGATGCACGGCTCATCCAGGGCGACGCTATGGACATCAACTGCTGGGAGAAGGCCGACGCTAAAAATATCGACTGCCTTATTGCAGTAACCAACAACGATGCTGTCAACATGTTGGCAGGCAGCATTGCCGATAAGTTTGGTATCAAATTGAAAATAGCAAGGGTTCGCTCCCCTCATTTCGGTAATGACGACTCCATTCTCAATGCTTCAGATTTAAAAATTGATCTCTTTATCCATCCAGAAGAACTCGCAGCTCAAGAACTGGTTCGTCTTATTAAATTACGGGCCGCCAATGAGGTCATTGATATAGCTGAAGGACAAGTTCAACTCATGGCAACGAGAATTCATGAATCCTCTCCTTTTGCTAACAAAAAACTTAAAGAGATAGCGCTGGAGCATAGTGAATATGTTTTTCGCGTTGTTGCCATTGCAAGAGGTATCTCCACTATTATCCCTGACGGAGAAGAAACGATCCTGCCCCATGACCAGATATTTATCATGGCCGGCAGCGAAACTCTGCCGCATCTTATGGAGTTGACCGGTATAGAGCAAGCACACCGACAACGCGTCATGATCCTGGGTGGAGGTCTCATCGGTACACGGGTTGCCGAGTTACTACAAAAATCAGTTGAAGTCACACTCATTGAAAAGGAAAAAGAACGTGCACTGGAGCTTGTCGAAAAATTAGTGCACACAGAGATTCTTCATGGGGACGGATCAACAACTGAAGTGCTCAACTCTGCTGGAATTGCTGAGATGGATACTTTCATCACGGCTACAGGGGAAAATGAAACCAATATCCTCAGCTGTGTGCTTGCAAAAAAACTGATGAAGGGTTCAAAAAAATCAGCGGCATTAACAATCCAGGGGAAAACCATCGCCCTGGTCAACAAAGAAGACTATATCGTACTTGCCACTACCATTGGTGCCGATCTCGCCTTAAATAAAAAGATCATGGCAGGAGATGAGATTGTCAAGTTTATCAGAAGAAATGAGCTTATATCAGTTGCTCATATGCATGGTTTTGATGCCGAGGCAGTGGAAATCAGAGCAGCACCCGGCTCACCGATCACTAAAAAGCCGCTTGCAAAAACTGCAGCATTGAAACATGGCACCATTCTCATTGGCAGCATTCATCGAGAGGGAGAATGGAGAGTTGCTGTCGGAAATACCCATATACAGGCAAATGAAAAGGTCATTGTTATCTGCCTGTCATCCTCTTTAAAGGATGTGCGTAAGCTCTTTCAAGGTTAATCAGCCCTTCTTCTCCTCTGCCTACCTCCTCCAGAAAGCAGGAAAAAAAATAACCAGGGCAGAGAACATCTCAAGCCTGCCCACCAGCATATTCCAGGCGAGAAACCATTTAATACCATCCGAAAAAAATGCAAAATTTTCAGATGGTCCTATCTTCCCATACCCTGGTCCAATATTCATTAAGGTCGAAATAATGGTACTGATGGCAGTTAAGATATCCACATCTTCAAAAATAGTGAGAATACAACCACCAACAAGGACCAAAAAGATATTAACAATGAAGTAGCACACCGCAAGATCAATAACAGAGGAGTCGATATGCTTACCATTTAAGCGAACGGACATAACAGACATGGGCTGCAGGAATATTTTCTTTATGGCAACATACATATATTTAAAGATAATAACGTAATGAACCACCTTGATACCGCTTGTTGTTGAACCCGCGCAGGCCCCGATAAAACAGACGACAAAAAGAAACATCTGCGCAGCCTGCGGCCATAGTGTGTAATCAGCAGTGGTATAACCGGTTGTGGTCAAAATGGATACCACCTGAAAACTGCCATAACGAAGAGAATCCCAAAAGCCGGTATATGTCCCCTCTTCAAAGAGTATCAGGGATGTAACAAGACAAAAAAACAGGACAAAACTTACATACCATCTCAATTCGGTATATTTTACAATCTCCTTAAAATTTCCCTTTACCATTTGATAAAACAAAACAAAGGTTACCCCGCCAAGAAACATAAACAACGTGGTGATCCAGTCAACATAGGCACTGTCATAGTAAGCAATCGAGCTGTTTTTGGGAGAATAACCTGACGTGGAAACTGTACCAAATGCGGTGCATAAACTATCAAAGAGATCCATGCCCCCGAGTAACAGAAGCAGAGTCTGCGCCATATTTAAAAAGAGGTATATCCCCCAGAGCCACAGTATTGCATCTCTATTTCTGGGCAGAAATTTATCCTTTGTGATAACCTGACCAGGACTGGATTCCGCTCTGAAAATCCGCACGCCTCCCATTCCATGCGGCAGAAAAATAATGGTAAGAGTCAAAAATCCCATGCCGCCAAGTAAATGGGTCTGGCTTCTCCAAAACAAAAGGCCGTGAGGAAGGGCTTCTATATCCTGCAGGATTGTTGCCCCGGTTGTTGTATAGCCCGACATCATCTCGAAAAAAGCATCAGTAAATGACGGAATAGAGCCATGAATCACATATGGCAGGGCCGAAATTGCGGAAATAAATACCCAACCAAAAACAGCTATATAGATACCGTCACGGATATTGAGCTCATCATACTTACGGAAAAAATATCGAAGAGGTGCGCCAACAAAAATGGTGATAAGAGCGGAAACAACCAGTGCCAACAGATCATCTTCCTGATAGATCAATGCACAGATCACAGGTAACAACATTGATGCCCCTGTCACAAGCAACAGGGAACTCATCACATACGCCACGGATGGATAATTCATATTTCAAATAATATCAAAAAGATATATTATATCGTAATGTATCTTTTTTTCTAGTTTACGATTTCATCTTGCAGCATCATACCTCTCGCTGCGCCTGAACTTACTGAAGACCACCTGCCAAAGCTGCATCTCTCTAGCTCGAAATGCGCCGGCACAGGACAGCAGATAATATTCCCACATCCTGTAAAAAGACCTGCTATATCCTGATTCAATTTTCTTCCAACTCTTTTTAAAATTATTATACCAGCACAGGAGAGTTTTATAATAGTCCGGCCCCATATTCTGCCAGTCCTCCATAATAAATTTATCTGCTATGGCCGCTCCTATCTGTTTTATCGAAGGCAGCATTCCATTGGGAAAAATATATTTGTCGAACCAGGGATCACAGGCAAAAACAGTTTCATTGGCACCAATAGTATGGAGTAAAAATAAACCGTCATCTCGCAATACGTTTCTTACAGTCTCCATAAACACATTATAATTTTTAAATCCAACATGTTCAAACATTCCCACAGAAGCAACAGCGTCGTAACTGCCGGTATGATTTCTGTAATCTGTCAACTCTATCTCCACAGGATAATCCTTACACCTTTTTTGGGCAAAATTCGCCTGTTCCTTAGAGACTGTAAGACCAACGACTTCCACCGCATAATGCTTGGCTGCGTACAAAGCCAGGCTTCCCCAGCCACAGCCAATATCCAGCATACGCATACCGGCTTTAAGATGGAGTTTCCTGCAGATAAGTTCCAGCTTTTCCTGTTGCGCCTCTTCGAGAATATCTGTGTTTTTGAAATACCCACAGCTATAAGCCATAGATGAATCCAGCATATGCTCAAAAAGATCATTACCAGCATTATAATGATGCTCCCCCACTTTAAAAGCCCGCTTCCGACTCTGTCTGTTCAGGACAAATGGCTTGATATATTTCATATAGAATTCAGGGATGTTTTTAATAACATTCCTGCTCAGATCAAGCTGACATAGTCTATGAAAAAACTCGTCAAGTTGCTCACACTCCCACCAGCCTTTCATATATGTTTCACCTAAGGCAAGTGAACCTCCTATTAAAACTGTTTCATAGAATTCAGGATTCATAACCCTGATATCCCATCTATTGGCACCGTTAATTGTAATATCCGCCCGATTTAACAATGATTCCAGATATTTTTTGGCAAATCCCCGAAATTGTTTTTTCATCTTTTCATCTCCACATGCTGCGGCATCACCAGCCTTTGAATCAGGAAAAGCTATAACGTATCTTTCAGGAAAATTATTCTTACATTCTTTGCAAAATGTATCTGCTTTTACCATTTTTTTCCAGATTTTTTATTCCAAATCAATGATATAAGGTTACATTTTCATTATCCACTTTGTTAACAGGGGTTTTACATTCACCTTATTGGCAAGGTAATGCAGAAAACGCCAACCTGCAGACGTCTTTTACAACTAAGATGATAAAAATTTTCATATGGGGAAAAAATGGTTATTGTTTACACTCTGTGTTTAAACAAGTATTAATATATAAATATAATCATAAATATTGTTTTACTAACAACACAAAGGGTGCCCCATGCAAAAAACTCCACAGTTAAAAAAAATCCTCTACTGTACAGATTTAGGTGAACATACAGCCCCTGTCTTTATGCACGCACTGGCACAGGCTAAAAACAGGGAAGCTCTCATTACTATCCTTCATGTCGTCGAGCCCATAAGTGAAACTGCCCAGGCAATGATCTCCACCTATTTGTCTGATACTGATCTACAACAGTTTAGACGAGAAGGTCTGGAAAAGGTTTCCAATTACATGAAAAAACGTATTGATACCTTTTTGCGTAAAGAAACAGGAAGAACACTTGAAAATGAACCCATTGAGGAAATCAAGGTTGTCTCTGGGCGGCCAAGTGAAGAAATTCTCCGTGTAGCAGAAGAGAAAGATTTTGATTTGATCATAATGGGGAAATCATCGCATAAGATCAGAGGAAATAAAGTAATGGGATCGGCTTCCAGGCGAGTGACCAGGTACTCTAAAAAACCTGTTCTCATCATCCCCAACAGATAAGCGTCTTCTTTGCTATACATGGAAAAATAATCTTATGCTGTATAGCTTTCCTCCCCTGGCCAGGGATAATGCCCATACCCTTATCCTTGGCTCCATGCCAGGCAAATTATCACTTACAGCAAAGAAATATTATGCCCATCCCAGAAATGCTTTCTGGCCAATTATTGAGATACTTTTAGAAATACCACCTGCCAATGATTACCAGGCAAGAGCAGAACAACTCATCAGACACGGTTTTGCAGTATGGGATGTAATCGGTTCTTGCAACAGAGTATCTTCACTTGACTCAGCAATCGAAAACAACTCCATAACAGTCAATGATTTCCCTTTGTTTTTTGCAGAACATCCTCGAATATCGCGGATTTTTTTCAATGGGATCAAAGCTGAACAAACCTATTACCAGCATGTGCTGAAAAAACATCAGCACCTCCAGGAAAAAACGTATTGCAGGCTCCCTTCAACGAGTCCAGCCAATGCCAGGATGAATTTTTCTGAAAAACTATCGGCCTGGAAAGCCTTGACTGACACAGATTTTTTTAGATAATACGCTGCTTGGCAGCAATATTCAGGGTTGGGCCCCCTCATTTTACTTCAAAAACATCCTGAACGCGATCCTGCAGCGCGGTGACAGTATCCGATGTTTTTTTCGTTTTTGTAAAGCCATCTCGCGCCCTCTGCTGACAACGAGAGCAGCTGTTAAACGGTACGCAAAAACCATGGACATGCTGGTTCAGCCCTTCCCCAACCACCTCTGAATAGCCAGAGCAGTGTTTACAGAGATGATAGACTCGCGTTTCTGAAACTGAAAAACCTGTGGTATCGTAGAAAATTTGTTTCCTCTCAACCACATATTCCTTATCAGCAAAGGATGATCGTAACTTCTCCCTGTTTTGGAACAACTCGAGAGCCCCCCTGCAGACCTGATCAATTTCACGATTTATGGCACTGTTCTGTATATAGCGAGCAGGATTATAATCAGGTTCCTTAACACAGGAAGTATCCATGCCGGCCATTGCCAGGATAATTCCCAGATTTGTATAAGGAAGTGCACCTTCTATCGAATATCCCCCTTCCAACACACAAATGTCAGGATTTAAATCCCTGTTAAGCTTGGCATATCCCTGAGCTGTAAAGTTCATGTTGGTAATGGGATCAGTATAATGGTTATCCTGTCCTGCAGAGTTAATAATGAGCTCAGGTTCAAACTCTTCAAGGATAGGTAAAATTACCTGCTGCATAACCTGGTCAAAACCCTGTTCCGAAGTATGCGGTGGCAGAGGTATATTGATAGTATACCCAGGGGCTGAGGGGCCGCCTGCTTCCTCGAGAAAACCGGTTCCAGGATAGAGCGTATTGCCATTCTGGTGCATGGATATAAACAAGGTATCAGGATCATTATAAAAGATATCCTGTGTTCCATCACCATGATGACAATCTGTATCGACTATAGCGATTTTGCGGATCCCGTAATGGCGACGAATATACTCGACCATGATCGCCTCAATGTTCACAACGCAAAACCCCCTGTCACCATATACTGTCTGCATGGCATGATGGCCAGGAGGCCTTACTACAGCAAAAGCCCTTTCCACTTCTCCATCCATTACAGACCTGGCAGCACGTATGGCACCACCAGCTGAAATATAATGTGAATGTGTAAGCAGCCTGGCTGTTGAGGGAACACAGAGGTGAACTCTGTTTATGTCAATATCCTCTGCCATTTCCGGGTTAAAAAATTCAATGCCAACAACATCCTCGAGACCTTCTTCAATAAGCTGATCCTTTGTGTAAAGCAACCTCTCTTCCCGCTCCGGATGAGATGGACTGATACACCAGTCAAATGCGGGAAAAAGCACCAGCCCTGTTGAACGGGAAGCCTGGGGCATATACCCTTGTCTGTTTCTCTCCATTTTATCCCTCCAGAGGTGCAAGACCTGGCCTGATCTGCGCTTTTAAGGCGATAATTTTCCCGGTTGAAGAAAAACCTTTAACCGTATTCATTTCAAGACGTTCAATAAATTCTATATCAGGGATTTCCTCGACCCCCATAGTCGCTCCGAGTCTGCCAATGGCCGTTGTAAGGTGATCTTCCGCATCATCCATGGTAAACATACGGCCTGTTTTTGTAAGTAGTGAAATCTCTGGAATTGAAAGCGTTCCCGTTGAAGTATCCGCATACAGATTTGCCTGCAGCGTCACCCTGGCGCGTGCGGCACCAATGGCGTTTGCCACGTCAGAGTTTTCCGGAACCAGGCAGGGAATTTTCACGTTCTCCTCGATACTTTCAGCAAGAGCTGCTGCCGGACCGCCAATGAGAATAACCCGCTCAGGTTCAATCATTGTCCTTTGCAGGAAATCTGAGACGGTATAGACAGGTCGTAAAAAAACTTCCTTTATAATATCATTGATATGATGTGAAATATCAGTTGCAAACTGATCGATTACCATACCGGCCGTTTTTTGGCTGTCACTTCCACTATTCAGTATTCTCATCGCTTCAGCGGCCTTTTCATGAGATCCTGCAGATATTTTTCCCAATACAATCAAAGCATCAGTAGGAGTGGGGTATGGCCCGCCAAAGGCCATGGGGGCACCCTCTCTGTGTGGACCAATAGAATACCTCCCGTCCTTAAAACTCACCACACTGTCGCCGCCCAGTCCAACACTTTTTGTCAGCAGAGCTCTTATCAAAGTAGGCCTTCCCCCAACAGTGGCACCGTAGGGTTCAAGAAGAGGCGAGCCAGCAACAAACAGGGCAATGTCTGTTGTCGTTCCGCCAATATCCAAAAGAAGAGCGTCTTCGTCCAAATCTTCAATCAATGCCAGAGCTCCCATTACACTGGCAGATGGGCCTGAATGAATCGATTGACAGGGAAAGTCACAACCAGCCTGAAACGGCATGGTACCACCATCAGCTTTTAACACATGCAATGGACAGGTTACTCCAAAAGCAGCCAAACCTTTTTTTATGGCATTTTGAAACAGCGAGAACTCATCAATGAGAGCGGCATTCAGCCAGGTGGTATACACCCTGCGTGGAAAGTTCGGCAAACCAGACAAAGAGTGGCCTGTACTCACATGATTACAGACTTTTTCCACCTGTTTTTTTACCTGAAGTTCATGGGTATTATTTCTATGAGAAAACTTGGTGACAATTCCAACAGAATCTATGCCCTTCTCCTGCCACAATTTCATTGTTTTTTCCACAAGCGCATCAGTCGGTTTTTTCATCACCTGTCCGCGATGATCAATCACTCCGTCGAGAAAACAATTCTCATCACCACATTGTAAAAATTCAGGATTCATACCGGGCCCTGCCTGGATAAACATGCCTACAGAGTTCAGCTTGCCACTAACCAGAGCGTTTGTACACAAGGTTGTACTCAAGTGGATACGGGTAATTTCAGCTTTGTTTGCAGGAATAAGAAATTCCAGGAGCGAAAGAATTGAGTCGGTGAGATTATTTTTATCTACAACCACCTTTCTTTTGGCCGCAACATCATTGTTATGTAACAGCACTCCGTCTGCATGCGTTCCCCCTACATCAATTCCAAGTATCATCCGGCCTCCTGCCATATTAAGGCTCTTTTCTGTGAACAAATTTTTTTTTCAAGACTTGAGAATACTATGTACTGCCAATAAAAAACAAAAAAAGTATACCTCAAGGATTAAAAACACAGGTAAATAATCATATGGAGTTATATCGGTCCGTTCAGACATTGAAACGAAGACGTAAAACAATAACGATCACCTACAACAAAAATGTTTTCGACAATACCAGAGTCAATATGCCAATGGAAGTTTGGAGGATTTCTATTTACTTGACTATTTTCATGAAAATAGTATTTTACCCAGTCAGAATAACCAAAGAAAAACGCCACAAAGACATCACCGCAATATCTTGAAATAGCTAAAAAAATATGATTTTCGATATTGCAGAAACAATTAGCTGCCATCTCCACAAAAATCACCGGTTTTGTCCAGATAAAAATTTGGCCGTAAAGTAACCCGGGTTCTCGATCCCGTTTTTTTACATCCTCCAGAAGAATATCATCAACTGAGCAGCAAAGGCTCTCTAGATTTACCGGAATAATATGTTTCCATCTTCATCTAAAAGCCCCCAATATATCATTTATTATCCTTTTTCCTCGCGGATAACAAGATTTTACCTCTACTAGTAATGACCTTAAACGTTTCTTGTAGATTTTTATCTTCATAGACTTCACTGTTTTCAAACGCATCTGTTCAGATGGAAACTGACTATTATGTAATATATAATGCAGAACAAGAGGCTGGATCTTTGTGCCCAGACAAGGAAAAACTTCGAGAAGAGATGCAATATTTTCCTTTTCCCATTTTAATGGTGAGGTATAGATGGATTCAGAATAATCACTGTCACAGTATTCCGGACCAAACTGTTCGCGTAACCAGTTATTTTCAAGGTCTATAACTTCTTTGAACATGCCAGCCTTTTCAGGATCAAAACCGAATTTCTCTCCCTTGATTTTATAAATGGGCTGGATATCGCCTTCTGTTCTGTTGTTGCTCTTTATATGCTTCTGGTAAAGAGGTAATTTTTCTTCGATGTACTCCAAAAGAGCTATCGCATGTCTTGATAAAGACTCGTTTTCTCTTGAGATATGCAGTTTATCAACTATATCTTTTTCTAAAAAGCTGCCAAGAAAATGTGTAACAATTTCTGTATTTTTCCGAATCAGATTATTGAATGAGTATACTTTGATATTTTCGCCAAAGACAGAAAGATTCGAAGACAAAATGTTTTTGATGATGGGTTTTTGTAAAGTTTGAGTAATCGCTGAACTTTGCATTTGGGAAGAACGAAGTACAGATTGATACATACTGACGCGATAAGAATATGGTGATCTTACATAAATAACAGGTTCAACAACGAAATCTAAGTCCTGAAAAAATTTTTTTATTTTTCTTAGAGGCTTAGGGCGGATAAGAGCTTCCGAGGATAGGATGATCCTGTCTGATTTCTGTGTATATTCAAGCAGTGCTTTTCGTAATTCTCTCTCTTGGATTTCAAGGTTTATTTCTCCATTTAAAGCCGGACGTCGTGCATGAAAATCCTGCATAGGCATAAATATCCTGCACAAGGGATCATTTTGGGGAAAAAACTCATGGCCATGCTCAGGGCAACGAAATACAGGGTATTCCCACCCATGTTTTTGTAAATAAGTCCTGTTGTCAGTTAAGGTTCTTTGAATCGAAGTGGATGCAGTTTTGGGCATACCCAAGTGTAAAATACAGCGTTTCAATGGGATCTCCTGTTTTTTTATTAATGCATAGTAACTTACCGCCTGAGTATATTGTTTTCTGGCCAACTGGTATGAAAGAGATCTGACCTCTTGACCAACTTATGGTAAATACCATAAAAGAACCAGTCTCCAAAAGGCTACAAACGCCACAAATCAACGATATTTCAAAACGATAAAAACAATAAACATGTGTATAGAGTATACAAAAAATACCAATATGCTTCAACCCCTGGAAAGAAAGGAAATAATCGCTGAATGTAATGAAAAAATAATTACACCAGATGGCAGTTACGGTTAGAAAACGTGATCCAACCGACTCTGAATGGAATAAAGGCAAGCCCTTGGTTGGAAAAAGTAATTTGAACAGGTTGAATGTAACGTCTTTGATGCCAGCAGCTAGCTCGTATAAAAAATAGCAGCATTAAAAGAAGCAACAGGTAATCTTTTGGTCGATTTTTTCTGGCATCATATCAAACTATTGTTCGTGAAAACAGTGTCTTTTGTCGTCAATCAACTCAGAGATGGTGCCAGAAAATGTTGTTACATTTTCCCTGGATTTTGTCAGAAACAGTTGTCTGGAAAAGGAACTTGCGCCTACTCATAGGCTCTATCAGTGCAATGAAATAACGTCTCGTGTGCTCAGTGATTAATCCCTTAAAAAAATTTTTGGATTTACACCTGACTTTAGATTTGAAAAAGCCAGGCCGCCAATCTCATGTTAGACTTAAATCCTCAAAACTGATAAAACAGGGCCAGACAACAGATCAAGGTTATTGTAAAGAGAAACGTTGCTCCCAATCCCACCCGCATATAGTCTTTTGTTCTATACCCACCTGGCCGCATTATTAAAGCATTTACCTGATGTGTTGGCAAAATAAAAGTATTAGAGGCAGATATCGCCACAACCATGGCTGCAACAACCGGATTTACATCCACAGTAAGTGACATATTCATGGCCAGAGGCACCATTAATACTGCCGCCCCAACATTAGAAGCAATAAGAGAAAAGAATGAAGATAACAACGAGATAATAAACAAAAACACAAGAGGAGAAGGCTCACCTACAGCTGATAGAATATGACCTGCAAGATAGGCAGCAGCACCTGTTTTTTCAAATGCGGTACCAAGTGGTATCAAGCCTGAAAGAAGAAAAACTGTTCGCCAGTCAACAGCCTCATAAGCCCTGTCCGCTGGAATCACATTGGCAATAATCATTCCCAGTGCACCCGTTAGCAGGGCAATGGAGAGACGCACATCAAAACCTAAAGCCAACACAAGTGCAAGTACCAGAAAGATAAAGGCAGAGAGGATGCGCTCAGGTTTTAAATCCTCCCCGTAGATCTCTTCAATAAAGGCCAGTCCCATCTTCTTGGCAATCAGCCGAAACTGTTTCCAGCGCCCCTGAAGCAAAAGGGTATCTCCCTGTTTAAGTTTGGTAATACTTATATCTTCCATGATAATCTCATCACCACGTACAATAGCAAGAGGATTAACCTTGAATGTCTCTCTGAAATGCAGATCCTCAAGTGAATGACCGCTCAAATTGGAATGAGGTATAACTACTCCTTCAACAACCCCTGAAACTTCCGGGTAATGCAGATCATGAAAAATCTCCAATTCTTTTTTGATCTCCCAGCCATAATCAGAACTTACTTTTTTGATATTATCATCCGAACTCATCACCCACAACACATCTCCCGGTTCAATGGTTGAGTCTTTCAATGGAGACAGATTTTTCCGATACGATCTTCCCCGGGCAATCCCAATTACTGTCACATGATAGCGATGTCGCAACCCCAATTCAAGCAGCGTCTGAGGGGTAAAAAACGAAGGAACTCGCACCTCAATACTGTGTCCGACACTGGTTCCATAAATTTCCTGAAGCCTCCTGTCAGCTGATTCTTCATCTGTTTCACAGAATTTACCGGGCAGTAGTTTTCTTCCTATGAAAACAAAGTATAGAAGAATAACCACAAGCAGGGTTATTCCGATTGGGGTAATACTGAAAAGGGACAGCGGTGTAAATTCTGATCCGGCAACCTCATTACCATGAAAAGCCCACCAGGAAGCCATAAGATCATTAAGCATAATAAGAGGACTTGAACCGATCAAAGTCAAACATCCACCGGTAATTGCACAAAACCCCATGGGCATAAGAATACGTGCTGCTGAAATATGTACCTGCCGACTTATCCGCATTGTCGCTGGCATAAACAGGGCTGCAGCACCAATATTTTGCATAAAACTTGAAATAACAGCAACCGTGGATGCTATTACCACCATAATCCGTACTTCACTCTCTCCTGCAATCTGCACAATTTTTGCAGCAACCTGGTTCATAATACCGGTAATGTTTAAGCCTTTTCCCAATATCATGATTGCGATTATGGAAACCACAGCATTTGAGCTCAATCCGGCTAAAGCCTCATCAGCACTTACAACACCACAGAGAGGTAGCAACACCATCATCAGCAGCCCAACAATATCAACGCGGAGCAGGTCAAACACAAAAAGCACAACTGTGAGCACCAGTAGTGCAAACACAATCATCATCGGTATAGTCAGAACAAGTTCATTCATAGATACTTTACAATAGACGACAGATCGAAAAAACGATTGTAATCTTCTTTCTTTTTATATTAGTCTACCTGTCCGAAATCGTTTCTGCTTTAAGGAAGGTTTTCTCTTTTCATTATGAATTTACAGGGGAACAATTATTCTTCCCAGATTTCAGCAGCACTGTATCCCGAACCGGGAATTTCCCAGAAACTGCCATCCACATACCTGTACCCCTTGTCCAATGATAAGATTCTCTCCATATCTTCACTGGTTAGTTCCAGTTGAGCAGCTGCAAAATTTTCACGAATCCGCTGGGGATGAACCGATTTGGGTATAACAACAGTCTTCCTCTTTAGCCCCCACGCTATAAGCACCTGTGCAGGAGTTGCACTGAGTCTGTCAGCAATATCAATTATGCAGGGATGAGTAAGAAGCTGTGGCTCATCTGTCTTTTTTAATTTCATCGGCCTGTCAGGTGAACCTAATGGTGAGTAGGCTGTTATGGTAATATTGTTCACCTTGCAGAAAGCAAGCATTTTTCTCTGTTGAAGAAAGGGATGTAATTCGATTTGATTCATTGCTGGAGGAAGTGTCGCAAAACCGAGTAAACGTCCAAGCTGTTTCCTTGAAAAATTACACACGCCAATATGTTTTACCAACCCTTTCTGAACACACTGTTCAAGAGCCGCCCATGTCTCTGAAAGAGGCACCTGATCAAGACTTAAAAAATCACTGCCGCGGGTAGGACGAATAATATCCGGTCTAAAGACAACCGGCCAGTGGATAAGATAGAGATCAAGATAATCAAGCTGCAAGTCAGTGAGTGTTTTTTTAAGCGCAAATTCTACCTGAGAAAACTCATGCGCATTATTCCAAAGCTTCGACGTTATCCACAAGGATTCCCTGCTGACCTTCCCTGAAGAGGTCATTTCAGCAAGAGCTGCACCAACCCCTTTCTCATTTCCATAGGCAGGGGCACAATCTATATGTTTGTACCCTGCATGAAGAGCTTCGCGGACAGCACCGTACACTTCGCCATCTTTGGATTTCCAGGTTCCCAAACCAAGTCTGGGAATATCACTACAGACAGAACCTTCCATATCCCCCCCTACAATGTGATTTTAGTAAAAATCCCATCAATATGGAATACCACACAAGTATGTAGCAGCTTCAGTATATCCCACCTATAATCTTCGGTTAAACCGGGCAAGATCGTTTTGCACCATTACTGAATTATTCGTCAGCAGCTTCTGTTTCTTTTTCCAGGGGCAAAATCAGATTGAGTAAGAGCCCTAAAATGCCAGCCAGACCAATTTTTTCTATCACAAAACTTCCTGCTGTAAATTTCATTCCACCAAGCCCGGCCACCAGAATAACAGAAACAATAACCAGGTTCCGGGGAGTGGTAAGATCTTTTCCTGATTTCACCAGGGTATTAATACCCACAACAGTAATCATCCCGAACAGCAGGATCATTATCCCTCCCATAACAGGAACAGGAATTGTGGTCAAAAATGCCCCTAATTTTCCTATAAATGATAAAAGAATGGCAAAAATTGCAGCCCATGTCATGATTGCAGGGTTATAGGCTCTGGTCAACGCAACTGCACCAGTTACCTCTGAGTATGTAGTATTTGGAGGGCCACCTAAAAAGGAGGCAACAGAGGTGGCAAGACCATCGCCTAGCAGGGTATTTTGAATACCCGGATCTTTTATATAATTTTTTCCTGTAATACCACCAATTGCAATCACGTCACCAAAATGCTCAATTGCCGGAGCCATGGCTACCGGTACAATAAACAAAACTGCCTCCCAGTTCCACGCGGGAAAAACAAAATCAGGAATGGCAAACCATGCCTTCTCGGCAACAGGCTGCATTGAGATCAAGGCCGGCTGGGTGAAATTTGGTAACTGACCGGGATCAAACGCCATCTGAATCGTCGCGGAAACATCCGTAATATCGAGTACAAGAGAAGCGAAATAGCCTGCGGCAATACCACAGAGAATAGGGATTAATTTCAACCACCCTCTACTGAATATTGAAACAAGTGCTGTAGTTACAAGAGCAACAAACGCAATAATTATCGCTGAGCTTTGGGGAACAAGCCAGGCGACACCATCTCCGGTTTTGCCAGAGGCCATATGCACAGCAACGGGTGCCAGAACCAGGCCAATAACCATAATCACCGGTCCGGTAACTACCGGAGGAAGAACACGATGAAGAATCTCAGAGCCAAAAAAGCGAACCAGAAAACTAATCACAACATAAAACAGACCTGCAGCCACCAGACCACACATGGTAGCGGGAATACCCCAGGTTTGCACACCATAAATAATAGGGGCAATAAAGGCAAACGAGGAAGCAAGAAACACAGGGACCTTTCCCTTCGTTACAATTTGAAAAATCAAGGTACCGACACCCGCTGTAAAAAGAGCAACATTTGAGTCCAGTCCCGTGAGAATCGGAACAAGCACCAAAGCACCGAATGCGACAAAAATCATCTGTGCCCCTATTACACAGTCTTTTGCGCGAAAATCATAGTCTGAACCTTGCGACGATTTGTCAGCCATCTCCCCTCTCCTGGTAAAAAATTATAAGGCTACTATTTTGTTCCAAAAATTTTATCTCCGGCATCACCAAGTCCTGGCAGAATATAGCCGGATTCATTCAACTTCTCATCAAGTGCAGCTATAAATATATCCACATCAGGATGAGCCGCTGTTACTTTAGAGACACCTTCCGGTGCCGCAACAAGAAAAAGGCCTTTTATGTTTGTACATCCCGATTTTTTCAAGGTATCTATAGTCGCAAGCAGTGTTCCACCTGTTGCCAGCATTGGGTCGAGTATAAGCGCGACACGTTTATCCATTTCAGTTGCCGTTTTGACATAGTATTCAACAGGCTGCAGTGTTTCCTCGTTACGGTAATACCCGACTACACTCACCTTGGCAGAAGGAATCAGATCTATCACACCATTCATCATCCCCAAACCTGCCCGTAAAATTGGTACAATGGTGATTTTTTTGCCTTTGATCTTTTCAACTTCAACAGGGCCTGCCCACCCTTCAATTGTTTCTTTTTCCACCGGCAGATCTTTTACCGCTTCATAGGTAAGCAGGCGGGCAACCTCTGATGAAAGGTCTCTGAAATCCTTGGTTGAGATATCTTTTTGCCGCATCAGACCTAACTTATGTCTAATCAATGGATGATCCGCTACATGTACCGACATTGTATTCTCCCTTCTTATTGTGAGTTTTAACTCCTGACACCTTATTTTCTGCAAGTTAAAATCGCTTATCTTCTCTGCATGTTAGCGATTATTTTCCTGGCATTTTTCCCCCTGCTTTTAAATATCCGGGCCAGCTCCTCAGCCATAGAGGGTATATTACCTTCTTCCTTATACATTTCCTGCAGTTCATAATAGTATTTGAAGAAAAAGAAGAAGAGGTCCTGATAGCAGGCATCACTAAAGGTATTTACAACGATTTTATGATTTTTTCCGCCCCTTTCTGCAACATTTTTCGTTTGTTGAAACGGCTCAATGGTTTCTAAAAAGAGCTTAGATAAATAATCCACTTCCTGCATCGCATGCTTTTCCGTAAATTCGCCCTGAAACTTTGATATGGTAGAATAAACAAATCTGGTAATTTTATTCTGATCAAACACCTTCTCTGCCTTCTTCAATGCACTTTGCAGTAGCTCATTGGCACTGGCTGTTTCCTTGAGAGTTTCTTCTCCGTCTTCTAAAGCACGATTTTGTATTTCTTTCTCGAGCTCCTTTTCTCTCTGCCTCAGCTCATTCTCCCGTCTGATCAAAATACGTTTTTTTTCATCGAGCTCCTCCTCACTTTCAGGAAAAACAAGCTGTTGAATTTTTTTATCAAACTGACTGGAAAGCTCTTCTTCTATACGCATTATCTCCTGAATCTCTTCTGCTTGTGTAAGGTTAAGATTGTCCGATAAAACACCATCAAGATGATCTGTCACGTCAGAAAGAAGATCACGGTTTTTTTCTATAACATCAGCTGTCTGTGCAGCCATACTATTTACGTTTAAAACAAGTTGTTCTAAGGCTTTCTGTACATCATTGTTTGAACTCTGCAGATATTTTGCTGTTATCGTCAGCTCTGAAATATCAACAGTCTTTTCTTTTTTCTTCTTTTTTACGTTGTTTCCCATCTTTGTCCATCCAGACCAGGTATTGCTGATTATATTGTATCGCCTGCCCTTGTATGACAGGTCGAAATTATGGTAAATGTTATATGTATGTATTACTCAAAAAATGCCTAAAAGGCCAGTAAAGACTCTATTCTGTTTTCTTCGCACATGGTAAAAAATGGTTACTGGAAGCTTTGTTATTACCTGTAACCGTTTTTCAGATACACATTATGTCATTGTATTTAAATATATCATGTAAATCTGAAAAAATGAAAGGTATGCCCTGCACCACTCCTTTTACGCCTGCTGGATATATGTTCAGATAATTTCAACTGATTACCTGGAAGATGAACATAATCACAACACATAAAAATACTGATTTCGACGCCCTCGCCTCGGTTATTGGCGCAACACTCCTCTACCCTCAATCCATTGGCGTTATTCCCAAGATGGTAAACAGAAATGTTGAAAGATTTTTGTCCACACACAAGTCAGCATTCAACCTTATGCTTCCGAATGAGGTTGACCACTCAAGAGTAACTCAACTGACTGTAGTTGATACCAATCAGTGGCACCGTCTTGACAGAATGGAGAAACTCAGAAAACATCCTCCCACCATTCACCTCTGGGACCATCACCATCAACCAGGCAATATTGAAGCTCAATGGAAATGCGTTGAGTTTTGTGGAGCCGCAACTTCATTACTGGTACGCGAACTGAAGAGAAAACATATTCCTCTAAGCCCTTTAGATTCAACAGTTCTTCTCATTGGTATATATGAAGATACCGGCCATCTGACCTATCCGTCCACAACTTCAGTGGATATGGAAGCAGCAAAATACCTCCTTGATAATGGTGCGGATCTCAACGTCGCCTCCTACATCCTCAATCCTCCCTATGAGGAATCGCAAAAAAACATACTGTTTAAACTTCTTGAAACAACAGAGAAATTCTCCCACAAAAAACTCACCGTTGGCCTGAACATTCTTAAACTTGAGGAAAAGGTTCCCATGCTTTCATCCGTTGTGAATATGTATCGAAAGCTGATAAATGTTGATGCGGTATTTATCATTGTTTACAGCGATGCCAACAGTTGTACAATTATCAGCAGAAGCGGAAGTGATCGTATCGATGTTGGTGCTATACTGGTGCAGTTTGGGGGGGGCGGTCACCCGGGTGCAGCTTCGGCCACCATTCGAAAGAAAGGCCTAAATATAGAAACTATTAAAGCACAACTCATAGATACCGTGAAAAAGAACAGGATAATTTCAGCAACTGTGGCTGATTTAATGTCCTATCCAGTGGTAATTGTACCTGCTGAAACCTCCATGAAAAAGGTACGTGAGATAATGGAAGAGCACTCCATTCGTGGTGTACTGGTGGGGACAACTGATGATCCAGAAGGAATTATCGTTCTTTCAGATCTTAAGAAACTCAAAAAGGACAGACAATGGAAGAGCCCGGTAAAGGCGTTCATGGCGAGAAACCTCTCATTCATCAAACCAAATGAAGATCCAGCTGAAGCCGCCCAGTTGATGGTTTCCAAGAATATCGGCCACCTTCCGGTAAAACATAATGATAAAATTATAGGAATAATCACCCGTACAGATATTCTTACCTATTTTTATGACATGCTTCCAGATTAAAAATTTTATCCATCAGATATCACAAAAATAAAGAGGTGAGGGACTCCAAATCTGTATGGAGTCCCTGCAAGGAGAGAAAAAAGAAAAAAGGGCATAAAAGTCTACATCTGAGAAGAAGTAAACACCTTGATTTCAGGATCTGATTCCTCAATATGTTTACGCATTTTACGAAGAAGATTGCTTTCAATCTGCCTGATTCTCTCTCGGCTTATACCAAATTGCTCCGATATTTTCTGAAGTGTGAGAGGATCATCAGTAAGCAGTCTTTTTTCCAGAATCATCTTTTCCTTTTCGTTGTGCTGAGAACTGAGTTCCTCGAGAAGTGCCTGGATACGTTTCTGCATATCTTTTTTACAGAGCCTGTCTTCAATTGATGGACCATCCGCAGCAACAAAATCCTTTCGTTCCATCTCGGAATCAGACCCCACTGGACTTTCCAGAGAAACTTCATCGCTGTTCATTCGACTATTCATTTCTATAACTTCACAGCTTTTCACCTGCAACCGTTCAGCAAGTACCTCAGGATCGGGCTCAATTCCCTGAGCCTCCAGGAGTTTTTTTTCCTTGTTCAGAGAGAAAAAAAGTTTTCGCTGGGCCTGGGTTGTGCCCAGTTTAACGAGACGCCAATTATTCATTAAAAATTTCAGAATGTACGCCCGAATCCAATAGGTGGCATAGTAAGAAAATTTCACCCCCTTGTAGGGATCAAACTTTTTTACCGCCTTCATCAGACCAATATTTCCTTCCTGGACAAGGTCCATAAAATTCTGCATCCAGAATTTTTGAAAATCCATAGCCACTTTAACCACAAGTCGCAAATTTCCCGAAACCAGCTTATAAATGGCATTTTTATCACCACCAACGTGAATCCTTACTGCCAGCTGTTCCATTTCATCACGTGTCAACAAGTCATACTGACCTATCTCCCGTAAATATCTATCAAACGCCTGAGCATTATCATTTACAGCCACCTTCTGCTGATTTGCAGCAACAAGTGGAAAGACCATACCTGCTCTATCTATATGTTGTTCTGCTATACTCATAATATACATACCTTTTACTGATACAATGTTATACAACCCTGGATATAGCATACTTCCAATGTATCCATTTATTCCATATTGGTCTCAATGCAAATTACATGCCCAGAATAAAAAGAATAAATAAAATGTAAAAACAATTCGTTACGTAGGATTGATAAAAAAGAAAAAAGAGGAAAACAGCAGTATGTGAGAAAAAAATACCCAGAAAGAGAGTCAAGGTTACACAGTTTGCACCCTGCCTCAAACAAACAAAAAAGTGTGACGGCAGAGTACCGTCACACCATGTCCCAACTATTTGATTTGAAAAATATCAGGGTTAGAAGATTGGTTTCATTGCTCCCATATAGGAACGCAATTCCGCACCAACAGTCTCTACATCGGTATATCTGATTGCTTCATTCACTTCAATAAGTTCAAGGTTATCCACACTGGTATCTGTATCCGCAAGTCCCTTGCCGATAACATCAACATCAATTTTTTCCATAAACGGTTTCAGCAACGGAATCGCTGCAGCAGCAAACAGATAGTTACCGTATTCAGCGGTATCGGAAATAACCACATTCATCTCATAAAGTTTTTTCCGGGCAATAGTATTTGCAATGAGCGGAACTTCGTGCAGCGATTCATAATAAGCTGACTCCTCCTTGATTCCTGCGGAAACCATGACATCGAAGGCAAGTTCCACTCCTGCCTTGATAAAGGCAACCATCAGAATAGCATTATCAAAGTATTCCTGCTCCGGAATATCTTCGGTTGTGGAAGTTGCTTTTTCAAAGGGGGTCTCACCAGTTTCCTTGCGCCATTTAAGCAGGTTGGCATCACCATTATCCCAATCTTCCATCATGGTTCTGGAAAAGGTACCAGACATGATGTCATCCATATGCTTTTCAAATAGTGGAGTGAGTATAATTTTCAGCTCTTCAGCCAGATAAAAGGCTTTCAACTTGGCAGGATTGGAAAGACGATCCATCATATTGGTGATACCACCATGTTTCATGGCCTCCGTTATGGTTTCCCATCCTTGCTGTACAAGCTTTGAGGCATATCCCGGATCAACACCTTTTTCCACCATTTTATCGAAACAGAGCAAGGAACCAACCTGCAGCATTCCGCAAAGAATGGTCTGTTCTCCCATAAGGTCGGACTTTACCTCTGCGATAAAGGAAGACTGCAACGCACCGGCCCTTTCTCCCCCCGTAGCGCAACAGTAGGCCTTGGCAATATCCCACCCCAGACCATCCGGGTCATTTTCCCTGTGCACCGCAAGCAGGGTAGGTACACCAAAGCCACGCTTGTATTCCTCGCGTACTTCCGTACCAGGAGATTTGGGAGCAACCATTATTACAGTAATATCCTTACGGATTTCCATTCCCACCTCAACAATATTAAAACCATGGGAGTAAGAAAGACATGCCCCTTCTTTCATTAATGGCATTATTGCAGAGACAACATTTGAATGCTGTTTATCAGGGGTAAGATTTATGACCAGATCAGCGTCTGGTATAAGTTGTTCATACGTGCCTGCATTAAAATTGTTTTCCGTGGCATTTTTCCACGACTGTCTTTTTTCTGAAATAGCTTCTTGACGAAGGGCATAGGAAACATCAAGCCCAGAATCCCGGAGGTTCAACCCCTGGTTTAACCCCTGAGCTCCACACCCAACGATGACGATCTTTTTCCCCTTTAATACCTCGACACCATCAAATTCCTCAGTATCCATAAATCTGCACTGCGAGAGCTCTTCAATCTGCAACCTGAGCGGAAGACTGTTAAAATAATTCTGACCCATTTTTTATCTCCTTGTTAGCTTATCTGATGCAACATAAATATATGCTGATGATACTTGCAATATTTCGTTGCCGCGTCAAGTCTTTTATACGCTGCATTCAATTGTTCACCCTGCTGCAATCATATGTTTTTACCCTCCTCTCCTTTAGATAATAACAAGCTCTCTTCATTAAAATCAGCGTTTAATACCGTAGCGCTTCATTTTCTTTAATAGCCCCTGCCGTGTTATTGAAAGCAATCCGGCAGCTTTTGATTTATTTCCCCCAGTTTCTTCAAGCGCCCGGATTATAAGATCGATTTCAACATTCTGTACATGATCCGGCAGGGAAAAACTGTTTTCCTTTCCACTTTCACAGCAATTTTCTTCAGTATACAGCTCAACCAGATCACGGGAACATGTCTCGATTTTTATCATTTGTCCATCCGGTGTTAAAGCCACCAATCGCTCCACCTCTTTACGCAGTTGACGAACATTTCCAGGCCAGTTGTACTGTTCAAAAATCGACAGCACTCCCTGGGAAAAACCAGGTACTTTTTTCTGAAAAAGCACGTTTGTTTCTTCAAGAAAATGAATTGCCAGAGGGAGGATATCTTCTTTCCTTTCTCTTAACGGAGGAATAGTAATTTCCACTGAAAACAGTCGAAAAAACAAATCTTCCCGAAAATTTTTCCTGCTCACTTCCGTGGAAAGATTCTTGTTGGTAGCACTGATAATACGGAGATTGTACTGTATTATTTTGTTACTTCCAAGCCTGGCCCCTTCCCCTTCCTCAATAGCGCGTAAAAATTTTGGTTGAATCTGCAGGGGCATTTCCGCTATCTCATCAAGAAATAAAGTGCCGTTATGTGCCTCCTCAAATCGACCCTTTCGTGATGACTCTGCTCCAGTAAAAGCGCCTCTTTCATGGCCAAAAAATTCGCTTTCCACCAGGCTTTCCGGAATGCAGGAACAATTAACCGCAACAAATGGCTGTTTCTTCCTGTCACTTTTCTCATGAATCATCCTGGCAATAAGCTCTTTCCCAGTTCCATTTTCTCCTTGAATTATTACATTCACCGGTGTGCCACTTACTATAGATGCAAGCTCAAGTACATCCTTCATGGCCTGACTCTCGGCAATAAAAATATTTCCCTTTACAGCTTCCCTATCAAGTCTGCCTGCTTCCCTGTCAAGCCCCTCAGCAATCCTAACTATCTCCCGATGTAACACTATCGATTCAATAGAGATAGAAAGATAATAGGCAATTTCTTCCAGTTGTTTTACATCTTCCTGATTAAAGCCCTTTTCCCCCGCTTTATTTAACAACTGCACAGCACCGGAAACATTGTTTCCAGCTCTGCTCGGAATAGGTGCACAGATAAGATTTTTGCAGATAAAGCCAGTTTGTTCAGCGATATATTCATGGAAGCCTCCTCGCTCTATCATATCATTTTCGATTATACATTTACCCGAACCGATAACCTGCCCGACAAGACTTTTATCAAGAGGAGCCTCGATTTGCATCTCCTGCAATCCCGTACCATAGATTGAGCAGATACGATTACTTCCCATTTCCATAATATAAATGGTACACCGCTCCGCTCCCATTAGCTTAGGCAGTAATCGGGTATGAAAGGTAACAAAGCCCTTGTAATCTTCCATAGCCCATGAAGAGGCGACCTCTAAAGCCTGTTGCTTAAGTACCGCAAGTTTTTTACGCGACGACGAAAGTGGCGACAACATATTCTATCCGACAAGAAATGTTAACATAGGTTACACAGCAAGTAAAAAAAACAAAAAAACCACACATATCCTGACACATATACTATTCAAAAAAAAATAATTCCTATAGCTCGCCCGGAAAATTACAATCTTTTCAAAGCAACAACAAATAAGCACAAAACAACGTTAAAACAACAACATAAAGCAAACTACAATATAATAACAATGGCCTTTTTGCACCCACAGAATCAGGAAAGAGTAAAAAAGAAAAATCAGCACATATGTAAACTGTATTTACAAAAAAATGGTAAAATCAATTGCAATTACTAACTACCACTCTGCAAAGTCTCTCCCCGAAACAGTCGTGAATCTGCATTTTATAAAAAAAACATCATGTTATGTCAAATCCAACGTAACTGAAAAAAAAATGGCATGATTCATGCTTTTGAAAAACAGAATTACCCAGGGGAGGACACCAGGTACACGTCTGTTGTTTTTCTCGTACCAGAAGTTATCCGGGTTGGCTGAGGTGAGGTGTTTCTGAGGGTAAACCACTTAATCCCCTGAAGCTAATCTCTCGCCCAATGAATCGCCTCACCTCTTTCAATCCGGATACATTTTCAGGAAAGGCTCCTCGTTGGTTTGCCTTTGCCATCCTTTCATCTCTACCTGATGAGATTTCAACTATCTGTGGTAAAAGTTTGCTCTGCTGGAAGATTTTGTCTCACATAGTAGCGGGGCGTGCTGCTATTGCATTGTTCTTGTAAAATCTGTTACATTTTTACCAGGGATCAACGGGATGCTTATGTTTATCCAAGCGACTCTTACCTGTCCCTCACTCAAGACCACATCTCTGCAACCACCTGAGCCGCAAAGAAACTGGTGTTACAAGTCTTTCTACCTTTGAAGCGGTACAACCTTTCTCTGCCTTTCCCGCTCTTCAGCATCTTTCCCTGCGACTATCTCGTAGACTTCAACCATTGAAGCGTCAAATTTTTTCAAACCATAATACATCGTTCTTACATGCGACTTCACCTGACGGTAAGTTGATTTCCCGACCAGCACCATATTTTTCTTCTCACGGGTTAAATCCTGTATCCGGAAGGTCTCATTTACAACACCACCTATAACGGTATATTCCATCTTTTTAGCAAAACCAATATTTCCGACAATGGCTTCCCCGGTATTAATGGAAATTCCAACAGCAAGTGGAACCCCGCACTGTTCAAAAGAATAGGCACTTACCTTGTCTATAATTGCTACCATTTCCTGCGCAGCCAATACAGCATCAAGAGCGGGATTGGACGAAGAAACCGGTACACCAAAAATTGCAAGCATACCATCGCCTAAGTATTTATCCACAATACCTTTGTGTTTGAGAACAATCTCCCCCATCTGTTTAAAGAAATAATTGAGAACATCAACAACTTCTTCTGTAGATGCCTGTTTAGACAGTTTTGAATAACCACGAATATCCACATTAAAAACAGTTACAACACGTTTCTGGCCAACATTCATCTGCTTATTGTCATTTTCCTGCAAAATCTCTGCAACTATTTTTCCCGGAACATATCGCTGAAAAATAGAACGAATATAACGTTCCTTTTCAGCGACATAATGAAACTGTTCATACAACCTGGTATTTTCAAGAGCAAGAGCGACCGATGCAGCAACGGCTTTTACCGTCTGTATATCCTCATCAGAAAAAGGGTGCCATCTGCGATTAAGGAGCTCAATAACTCCAACAACCTGCCCACCTGATATCATAGGTACACAGAGTAATGTTCTGGTTTCAAATTCAGTCTTTTCATCGATAGCCGATTTAAAATCGGGATAATCGTTAACATCCTCGATAACAACAGGATCTCCGGTAGAGACTACGTATCCAGCAACGCCAGAACTCAACCTGAAACGCTGCTTCAACAGGTTTTTGTGAAGATTTCCGTGAACAGCCACCACCTGCAGAGAATCAAACTCCATCATCATGATATTGCCGGCCTCAACATCGACAAGTCCTGTCACCTTCTCAAGCACATAGGGAAGTATCTTTTCAGCTCTGATTGTATGAGATGAAATTGCCTCTCCTATCCGTCTCAAGACTTCAAGCTCAACCTGTTTGGCACGCCTTCTTCCCACAGCCCGAGCCTGCTCAAGTGCTGCGGAAAAACCATTTGCCACCAGGGTAAACAATCGTTTATCTCGGGGCGAAAACCCTCTTTCTTTTCCCCTGCCGAGGCAGAGTGTTCCCACGCTCCTGCCATTACTGTTCAACCGGGCAAAAAGAACTGAATGCAACTGCATCCGGGAACACAATAATTTTTCATAAAGGCTCATTTTCGCGGGATTGTCCACAAGAATCGGCTCATCTGACAGCATTGCCATCCTGATATGAGAATTTTCCTCTCTGATGATGGCACCCGTTTCAACAGTATTTCCCTGGTTACTGAAGGAATGGGAAAGATACAGACTTGCTGAATCAACGTTTTTCTGAACAAGACCAATCCATTTGTGAGGAAGTATGGTATCTATTTTTTGCGCAATGCTGGCAAGCATTTTCCGTTCATCAGAAAAAGTATTCAGAATACTGATGATGGCGTGCATAGTGTTCAACTCGTTACTGGTTCGCTGCTCCCTCCTGTCAATCTCTGCCATTTTCAGTTTAGTACCAACAGCCGAAAAATACATGCCAAGAAAATTCAAACACATCTCATCACTAAACCCGGCATCAGGTTCGTTGATCAGTACATACAGCGATTTTTCACGGAGAACACCAATAAGAAGGAGACACGAGGCGGACCCTACGCTATCAGTTGCACGAGGATCAATAGAAGAAAAGAGCAGAGGTCCCTTCTGCCTCCTTGCTGAACTAAATGGAAAATTTGCGACCCGAAACGATTCGTTCACGGTAAGACCGTTGGGCTTGCCAACAGCTTCAAGACAGATGCCTTGGTTTTCTTTAACAAATAAAATTGCCCCATCAGAAGCTTCGAGAAGAGTCAATGCCCGTTTAAGAGCAATACGTAAAAGTGAATACGCGCTGCTATCTGCAAGAGAAATGGAATTCAATTCATTAAGCGTATGTATTTCATTGATCCGTCTCTCAAGAGATACGCCAACATTCTCCATTTTATCATTCATAACATCAGCAATGAATGAGATATTACTGATCTCATCTCCACTGATGTTCCCTATCTGCACAAGATGATCCATCTTCCTGATCATATTTTTCTCCACCCTGGCAATACCTTCTGATATCTGACGTAAAATCACATATCCAATAAGAGTGGAAACAAGCAACCCCGCAACACAGTAGAGCAGCTCCTCACTTCCGAGAAGATCAGTCTTAAGAGCAAGAAACAACAGCGCAAGAAAGGGACAGAGAAAAAAAAGGCCAAAGGCCATAGTTAAACGGTAAAAAACCGAATTTGAAGAAAAGAAGAAAAATTTACCAATTTTTCCTTTTCGGAGAATTGAATCATTAAACATAGTCATCTGCCATTTTTATTCGAACTAGACTCCCTGATAAAAATCAGTCCCAACACGAAAAAGATATTTTCAGGCAACAAGATATGTCAATACTGCAAGAACACACGTCTGAAAAAACGATGGAAATGTTTACACACTCTATACCCTGAATAATACCAATTGCTCCCCCAGCATTTTACAAAAAAATCTTTCCAGGGATTTCATTTTCCATCTTTGCCTGTGTTATAATTCTAAATAAATGCAGCACTACTTAAACCGAATTTCTTATAAAACAGCGTATATTCAACATATCAGGTTTCTCAGCAGATGTAAACAGATCATACATTCTTGACACAAACATGAATGAGATAGCACGAAAACAGCATAACATCATTGATATACTTCGCACCACACCATCTCCACTTTCCTTTTCTGAAAGAGTGGCTGCGTTGCAGCTGTCGTCTTCACTACAAAAAAAAATAATAAATAAAATCAACAACACTTCTCCCCACAGCCTGAAGACCTCAAAGCTTTCCCAAAACGATGAAAAAGAACTTGCAACAGAGGTGTTGCTGCGCCGCCACGCTTTTACCTGTACTGTTTTTAAAAACAAATTCTTTCGGCAGGCAGCAATAACCATTATTCAAAACATATATCTCTTTCAAAAACGCAGAATATTTTTTGGATCAGACTCTTCAACCACCTCAGAACAGCAAAGGCAGGAGGCTTTACTCCTTTTCACAAGCTCTCCCAAACAAAAATCCGTACCGCTCGCCAAGACATTCCAACACCTGATTCTTGCAAGAGTATGGGACAGAATTATTACCACCTCATCAGATAGTTTCCTGTCCAGCCCTGCATTCAGACAACTTCATGATATTGTCGAAGAACTCAATACCCTGAGAAATATATATATGCTGTTCTCAATAAACCTTGTCTCTAATCTCACACAAAAAACCAGCAAGATCTACATGCAATCGATCACCCGGGAAGATGCCGTGCAAATCGGAAGTTTTGGTGTGGCAAGGGCTGCTTACCGATATTCGCCAGGATATGGAATCAGATTTTCGACCTATGCTGCCAGATGGATTAAAAAGGAAATTCAACGACAAGCTTTAGATGGACGCCTTATTCGTCTCCCGTCCTGTACCATTGAAAAATATGCGCAGATGTCTTCAGAAAAAACAAGCTCTTGCAACGAGGAAACACACCAGCAACTGTACAATGCAACACCACAACTCTTCTCTTCGATTGACCACAATGAACCACACGCTACTACATCAAACGACCAGTCTCTCGAACAATCCATCGAGAAAAAAGAGTTACACGCTTCCCTCCGTACTGCTATTGAAAAATTACCTGAAAAACACCAGGATCTTATATTCAGGCGCTACGGAATAGGGCCTTTTCTGGGAAAAAAACAAAGTGTAATTGAGATAAGTCGTCATTATGGCGTCACCAGAAGCAGTATTTACCAACAGGAACAAACCTCTCTAAAAAAACTGCGAGAACAGCTTGCTCCCGTTTCCGTGCCCTGAAACAGCGAATAGTAAAATTTCCATCAAGAACAAGACGTACGTCCGTATACAACGGATATACAAGATTCACACACTACACGAACCTGAGAATAAAAAAGCACTGATGTTATAAAATAAGGCAGTTATTCGTATTTTAGCTCACCATAATATCTTCCTGCATCCTTTCAATGACAGCTACAGGATCCTCAGCCCTGGTAATCGGTCTTCCCACAACCACATGGTTTGCCCCGTTTCTAATGGCTTGTCCAGCTGTGACTATTCTTTTTTGATCGTCCTTATTATCTTTAATGTTCGCTCCTGGACGAATACCAGGAGTGACAATAACCAGTTTTTCTCCCAACTCTGAACGCATCTTACCAACCTCCAGTCCGGAAGAAACAACTCCGTCACACCCCAACTCCAGCGCCCGTCTTGCCCGAAAAAAAACAAGCTCTTCAACTGTACCTGTCATCCCCATGGCACGCATGTCCTCTTCTCCAAAACTGGTTAACACAGTTACAGCCAGCAGTTTCATATCACCTCGAGCCTCACAGGCCGCCCTGATAATCGGATCATTTCCATGAATTGTAAGCAGGCTTACCCCCCGGTTGTTTACCTGTTCAACAGCACGCATGACAGTTTCGGGAATATCAAAAAACTTCAAGTCAAGCATGACCTTATGACCTCTGCTGCAGATCCAGTCCACTGTTCTGAACCACTCGGCCAGAAACAACTGTAATCCCACCTTGAAATATCCCACATGCGATTCACAGCGCTTTACCACCTCAGTTGCCCGTGTATGATCTTCCACATCCAAAGCAACAATGATCCTCTCTTTCAAAGGAATTTTTTCATCCATGTACATACCTCCACATCATATCATGTAACGCATACCTTTTTTTATCATACAACACCTATCTTCACAGACAAAAGTGCGGAAAGTTATAAGGGGATTTTTTAAATACACAAAAACACTATACCTTTCTGTCTCTCAAGCTTCACTCTTTTCTTCTCAGGTTATTATCTTTCCTATGCCATCAACACCGAACTGTACAAGAAATGAAAACAGCTCTTTATAATTTTTTTTTATATTCAGCATTACCAATACTTAATTGACATCTTTTTTTTCCCCCTCTATACATAGATGCAGAAATTACCATTTTTTATGCATTTTAGCATTTACCTGTAATAGATGTATTTGAAACAACTTCGAACTCTTACTATCAATCAACCCGGTTACATTTCAGGAGAAACCCTGCGGCGCATTGACAAAAACAATGAATGTATGGTTATAAGCACATGGCGATCTCAGGAGGATTGGGATACATGGCTGCAAAATGATGAGCGCATTACCATCCAGACTGAGATTGATAAACTGCTTGGCGAAAAAACCGAGTACGCAGTATACGAAGATTGATAAAAAAGGTTTTCATACTGTTTTTTTAGCAGAACCATTTTTACAATGGTTTACTGTGTTTTTTTGTATTGCACTGTGCATATTAGTGGAGGGTAATCATGTTACTTGAAGGCGTCAAACTCATGCTGGTTGGAATGGGGACTGTTATCCTCTTTCTCTGTTTAATAATATTCCTGCTCCAGATTGTTTCAAAACTTACGGAAGAACACACAGCAAGGGAATTTGAGGCAATCGAGCTTGAACGAAAACAAATGGCAGAAGCTGCCAGAGCAAAAAAGAAAAGGGAACTTGAAAGAGCATCATCCGGTTCTTTTATTGGTGAGGACGAAGATGATATAGCTGTGATTGCTGCTGCCATTGCAGCCTTTGAAGCTGAATCGTTTCAAACCAGTAGATAAGTAAACTGGCTGTGGATACAGTCTGTTTTTCATTACTATTATCATGTTGGTGGATGTAGCACCGAAGGAGAAGAAAAGTGGGTAAGAAAGTAATTCGATTCATGGACACATCTTTTCGAGATGGTTTTCAATCTGTGTTTGGCGCCCGCGTGCTG
>PDWI01001964.1_pt1 | contig 31917 bp, 31 predicted proteins | sample 1430891 | NCBI WGS metagenome assembly PDWI01 (sample SAMN01162508, study PRJNA174530) | Oral metagenome, whole genome shotgun sequencing project. | biome: Marine environment; feature: Marine mammal; material: Swab sample of the gingival sulcus; isolation source: swab sample of gingival sulcus... | reverse complement strand
GACGTTAAGAAAACATAAATAGTTTTTATTAACATATAATAACTCATAGATATTATAAACTGTATTTTTACAAAGACTTTAACATAAATTTCTCACAAACAAAATTAACATCTTAGATGTTGGTGGTTATTGAGAGGAGGTCACATCGCCGATAATACTGCAGGGTCCCCCTGACGGAAACGTAGGTCGCCGCCAACTTCTAAGGTGTTTTTTTTTGGTTTTTTTCTATCTATCTTTATTTTTAATCCTAAAATGTAAACTTTTTGTTATATACGACAGTTTCTGTCAATTCTTTTATATATAATTATTCTATTAAAAAACAAAGGAAAGAAAAATGAATAAAAAAATATTAACAGTGACAATGGCACTAGCCTTATCAACAACAAGCCTTATGGCAGAAAAAAATAAAGCATTACACATAGGTTATGGAACATCATCTGCATATGATGGTGAAGATAAATCAACAATTGATTTAGGTTTTAATCTTACAAAAATCTTTTCAAATCAAGTTTTGGTTGGTTTTGATGCAAGTATTCTTCTTTCTGAAGATGATATTATTGGGCTTGATGCTCTTGGTCAAGTAGGTTATCAATTTACTCCTAAGTTTTCAGCATATGCTCTTGCAGGGATGAAAGTTCAAGGAAAAGATGATGAAATAGGTGAAGACTACACTGTAACAGGGCTTGGTTTAGGTGCTGGTGCTACATATCAAATGTTTGATTCAGTTGGACTTTATGTGAAATATATAAAAGCTGATAAAATGAAAGATGGAATGGATGTTGAGTTTGAAAATGAAACAGCACTTATAGGACTTAGTTTTAAACTTGATTAGTCAATAGTTAAAAAAAGACAAATGAATTAAAAAGTATTATTTTTAATAGTTATTTGTATGGTGGCTTTAAATGCTAGAGTTCGTAACAAGGCTCCATTTGAAAATATATATTTATGTTAGTTTGGTGTTTCGATACTGCTGGGATACTTCTAAATCAAACCAAAGGTTTGATTTAAGGATTCCTCTGTGGGATTAATAAGAGATGATAAATTAAATAAAAAGATTATTTAATCTTTTTTGGTATATCTCTACTAATTGAGAGTACTAGCCCTACGGCTATTGCGACACTTAATATGGAACTTCCTCCATAACTTAAAAATGGAACGGCAATCCCTTTGATTGGAATTATCCCAGAAATACCATAGGAGTTAATTAAAAATGAGATACTAATCATCAGTCCAAGACCAATAGTAAATAGATGATATTTTGTATTTGCAATTCTTCTTGAGGTACGAAATATTCGAAAAATTACACTAAAAAGAATAATAGCAATACAGAAGAAACCTATAAATCCAATTTCTTCTGTTATACCTGCTAGTACAAAATCTGTATGAACTTCACTTAAAAAACCTAATTTTAAAGAACCATTTCCTAACCCTACACCCATAAGCCCCCCATTGTTGATTGCATTTAGTGAGTGTCCTACTTGATATGGTTCTGGGAATTCTTCTATTCGTAGGGCAACAGATATAAAATCTGGCATAATAGATAATACACTATCTTGAACCATACTCCACCAGCTTTTAATACGTATTATTCTATGTGGAAAGAATAATATAAGTGCCAGTATTCCAGTTATTGCTATAGCAAAAAGGGAAGCAAAAACTTTCCAACTCCTATTTGCAAAAATAAGCATAACAAATAATATAGTAGCAAGTAAAACAACTTGTCCTAAATCTTTTTGTAAAACAGCAATCATAAAGACAACAAAACTAAAAACTATTGCGTATGGTGCCAATAATTTTAGCTCATTTTTAAATGATTGGGTTGTTATATCTGTTAGTTTTCTATGAAAAGACCAAGAGAGATAATAAATAAATCCTATTTTAAAAAATTCTACAGGGGAGAGGGATATCCCAGGTAGACGAATCCATCTTTTTGCTCCACCAGATTCGGTAACCATAAATGGGGGTAAAAATTGCATGATTAGAATTAAAAATAAAAAGAAAATAAATAAAAACCAACCCATTTTAGAAATAAGTATATCAGGTTTAATTTGTGCTAGCGTCCACATAATAATAATAGCTAAAAGTCCAGTAATAAGTTGACGATAAAAAAAATGAAAGGGATCATAATCCCAGTAAACAACGGTATATATTGATAAGGAGTAAGAAAAAAGAATACTAATAATAATAAGTATCGAACTTAAATAAAATAATATATAATCAGGCTGTTTATCATCAGTAAGGGATTTAATCGTTTTTTGGATAAAATTCATCTTTAGATTATAGCAAATTTTTTAATATTATGGATAAAAATGCATTTAAGTAAACAACAATTATCAAAAATGAAAAAAATTTTACTTTTAATAAGTCTAATTTTACTTGCATTTTTAATACTGATTTTTTCAATATCTAAAACATCAGAGGGCAATAGAAATTTACCTTCATTAAAAAGTACAAAAAAAGACTTAGCGGTGCGTGGAGATATTTATAGTTCCGATAATTTTAAAATAGCTACTTCACAAAAGATATATTCTGCTTCTATTGACACTAGGTGTCTTGATCCAAATAAAAAAGAACTTTTTATCACCTTGTTTTCACTCTATAGCGATATACCAAAAAAGAAAATAGTATCGAAGTTACTAAAAAATGGTCATACAATAATCTCTAGGACTATTAATCAGCGTGTTGCAAAAGAGTTAAAATCTCTTGCTTATAAGTTGCGAAGACTTGGGGTATTTAAATCAATTAAAATCAGAGGACGAACAGTTTTATATGGTTTAAATATTTATGAAACAGGGGAGGAACGTCTTTATCCATACAAAGATACATTAACTCCGGTAATAGGTTTTATACAAAAAAGTACTAGCGATGGAAAGCAAAAGGTGATTGGGATAAATGGATTAGAGAAAAAATTCAATAAAAAACTAAGTAATATACAAGATGGTATACTAAAAGGGGAAAAAGATATTTTATCTTATATTTTATTTAATAAAAATTCTAAGATCATTAAAAGAAAAGATGGAGATGATATTAGATTAACTATCCCTTTAAAATTGCAAAGAAATATTGAATTAATGCTAGATAGGTACAAAAAAGAGTTTGAAGCAAAAGAGATTATAGTTTCAATAATGGAAAGTGATACAGGGAAAATACTTTCTCTTGCCTCTACAAACCGATATAATCCTCAAAAAATTCAACAAAAAGATATTAAATATCTTAGAAATAATGCTACTGAGTACAATTTTGAACCTGGTTCTGTGATTAAACCAATTTCAATTGCATTGGCAATGGATAAAAATCGAATTAAAAAAAATGAATTGTTTTTTGCTTATAATAAAGGGAAAAAAAATAAAAAAGGTGAATTCCCAAAAGGGAAGTATAAAATCAATAGGCATACAATTCATGATGATCATAGATTTAAAAAACATTATTTAACATTAGAGGATATTGTTATCTATTCAAGTAATATCGGTACATTGGTTATAGCAAATAGATTAGGTGCACAAGAATTTTATGATGGTTTTAAAAAATTTGGTTTATCTAAAAAAACAGGGATAGATCTTCCTCACGAGTCAAGAGGTATAATACATAAGTTATACCAATATAAAGCTGGTGAAGATAAAAATGAGGATAATATATATAAAACTACTGATTCTTATGGTCAAGGGATAACGGCTACTTTTATGCAGGTATTAAAAGCATATTCTGTTTTTAATAATAATGGGAAAATTGTTACTCCCTATATTGTATATGAAGATAATAGAAAAAAGGCAAAAAAAGTGATTTCTAAAGAGGTAGCTAATAAAATGAAAAAGATGTTAATCAAAACTGTAAAAAAAGGGACCGGAAGAAAAACTTATATTGAAGGACTTGAAATTGGTGGTAAGACTGGTACTGCAAATTTAGTGGAAAATGGTCAATATAAAAGAAAATATATGAGTAGTTTTTTTGGCTTTGTAAATGATAATAATAAAAAATATACTATAGGTGTGACAGTAAATGAACCTATAAGTAGAGGAAAAAAATGGTACTATTATTATGCTTCAAATTCTGCCGTTCCTGTTTTTAAGGAGATAACAAAAATTTTATTGAAATTAAATTATTTAAAGTTAAATATGAAATAACTTAATCATAGAGTGGTTTTGCTGTTTTATTTCTTATTTTTTTTAGTTCCATATCGATAAATTTAAATTGATTGTTAATTTGTTTTTTATTTAATGCAATTGTTATTCGATTTGAGTTTATTGGTTTATATTCATATATTAAAAGGTTATTGGTGTATATTGAGAGTCGTATGGGTGTTGCAATGGAATATGTAGTAAGAATAGCATCGTTTTTTAGAATAGAAGCGATATCTTTAAAGTATTGAACAGTCCATAAGGAGGGGTTTACCTCACTACTAAAAGGATCTTGATAAACTATATCAAATTTTATTTTTCGTTTATAGAGATTTTTTAGGTATTTTCTAGCATCACCATTAAAAAGTTCTATTTTTATAGTCTTATCTGAATATTTATAGTGTGATGATAAGGTTGTGATAATCTCTTGAAATTCTTGAAACTCTTTTGGGTATTTAAAAGTTGCAAGTGAATGGAGAAGTTTTGTATCGAATTCTGGAGAAAAGATATTGACTTTTATTTTTAGATTTTGTTGCTTTATATATAGTAGAGTTGCTAAAGTATTATATCCTAAACCAAAACAAATATCTAAGATATATAACTCTTTTTTCTTTTTATGATAGGTAATAGCTGGGATCACATGCTTAGAGAGAGACTCATTTAATGCACCCTCTTTTGTACTATGGTAATGTTGATTGAAACTAGTACTAAAGAGGGTATTGCTACCATCTTTAGTTTGAATAAACTTTATGATTCTAACTTTTTGAGTTGTTTTTTTGTAAGTAATAAATCTTTATTTTTCATCACCCCTACGCCATGTTTGAGTACAAATTTTGCTGTTTTTTTTGCACTTTTTAATGAGTGCATTTTATATGTTCCACACTGCAAATGATTTAATTCAGGTATATCAGCTTCACTTTTTACTTTTAAAACATCTTTCATCGCTTTTTCTGTTGCTTTTGCAACTTTTTTCTCACTAGGAGTTCCTAAACAACTCATATAAAATCCAGTTCTACACCCCATAGGTGAACAGTCTATAATCTCTACATCTTTACTATTTAAATGATTTCTAATAAAACCTGCAAAAAGATGCTCTAAGGTATGGATACCTTTTACGCCCATTTTATCTACATTTGGTTTATGAATTCTAATATCAAAAACACTTATTTTATCGCCACTTGGTGATTTCATTGTTTTTGCAACTCTTACAGCTGGTGCTATCATTTTTGTATGATCTACTTTAAAACTATCTAATAATGGCATAACTATTCCTTTTAAATTTTTTGAATTATAACATAAAAACCCAAGAGATTATAGTCTTGGGTTATAACTATTTTAATTTATCTGCTCTTGGATAGATAAATACCGCTTTTCTTATTACAAAAACAACATCTGGATTCTCTTTTGCATACGCTTTTAAAGTTACTGTAATAGGAGTATCTTTTGTATTATCATTTACAAGTCTCTCTTTTGTAGAAAGCTGGATCACTTTTTTTGTCATTTTCCCATGTGAAAGTTTAAAGTCTGTAAATTTTTTAATTTTAAATTTATCGGCATATTCCCCAATTACTTTTATTGTGTATGTGTAGTTTTCTTTTTGAGTATTTTGGAATAGCAACAAAAAGTTATTTGTTACTTCATTGTCTTTTTTGATTTTATAGAGTTGGGTAGTTTTATTGATATTTAACAGCATATACTCTTTTTTACCACCCATAACAAATAACATACCAATAATAACAAGTAGTGCAACAAAGTACATAATTGTTTTACTTCTAATAAGTTTTGTCTTTTTCCCTTTTTCGATCTCATTTGTACTTGACCATTGTACAAGACTCTCTTTTCCTAGTTTTCCCATAACGACGGTACAGGCATCAACACATTCTAAACAATTGATACACTCTAACTGCGCACCTTTTCGTATATCAATATGAGTTGGACATACTGTTACACAGCTTTGACATGCGGTACATTCATCAGTTTCATTTTGTAGATCTTTTTGTTTAAAAACAATTTTTTCTTTATTTTCATTGTAAATTTGTCCACCTCTTTTTGTACTATAGATAGCTTGAACGGTATCATCATCATATAGTACAGATTGTACTCTTGAATAAGGACAGACATAGATACAAAAATTTTCTTGTAAAAAAACTACATCATAAACTAAAAAAGCAGCAACCCCCACAATAAAACCTAGTAAAACAGTATGATCCATAGGATTTTGCATATAGGTAAAAAAATCTGCAGGGGGTATAAAATACCACATAAAATCAGCAGCTGCTAATAAAGCAAGGGCGGACCATATTAGAATAGCAATTATTCTTTTTACGAGATTTTTTGGTTTACTCCAATCTGGATCTTTTTGTTTATTTTTAATTCTTCTAAGACCTAAAATTTTTCCTTCAATAAGATCTCTATATATTACTCTAAATATTGTTTGAGGACAACTCCATCCACACCAAGCACGACCTCCAATTGAGGTTACAGCAAAAATACCTAAAAACATAAACATAAGTAAAAACGGCATCATATATAACTCTTGCATATCAAATGCAACACCCATAAGATGCAATTGTTTTTTATCAAAAGATAAAAGGAAAACTTGATTTCCATTAATTTGAATAAAAGGTGTAATGATTGCTACAGATGTGGCAATTACATAACCCCAATATCTTTTAATTCGATAAGCAGTGGTTTTAATTTTACTAGTCATTTGCGTCCTTTATATTATTATGTTGTTCAGATTATATATTATCTTTACTTATTAACAGCATAAACTAAAGTAATAGTAATATTTTATTCTATAAACTAAGTATTATATAACTTTATTCTTAATATAATCAAGGGATGAATATACCTAAATTAGAGATAAATACTACAAAAAATTTACTTGCTTTTAGTGCTGGTGTTGATTCAACTGCACTGTTTTTTTTTCTTCTTAAAGAGAATATATCTTTTGATATAGCTATTGTGGATTACAAACAAAGAGTACAGTCAAAAGATGAACTTCTATATGCAAGAGAACTGGCACATAAGTATAATAAAAAATGTTATATATCAATATATCCTGATGATTTGAAATTTAGTGAAAAAAGTGCAAGAGAGTATAGATATAATTTTTTTGATAAGATAATAAAAAAATATACTTATGAGAGTTTAATAACCGCACATCAATTAAATGATAAGTTGGAGTGGTTTTTAATGCAGTTTACAAAGGGTGCGGGTGTGACTGAATTGATTGGCATGGAAAAAGTAAGTGTTCAAAATGGCTATAAAATAATAAAACCACTTTTAGAATATAGTAAAAAAGAGTTACAGTCCTATCTTGATACACACAATATAAAATATTTTATCGATGAAACAAACTATGATAAAAAATATAAAAGAAATTATTTTCGACATAATTTTAGTGATGAACTTTTAGAACAATTTCAAAATGGTATTAAAAATAGTTTTAAATATTTAGAGATGGATAATCGATCATTATTTCGTGAAGTTAATGAAACGAAAATCAAAGATTTAACACTCTTTACGTTTAATGGAGATTTAAATATCGGTTTAAGATTAATAGATCAGGATTTAAAAAAGAGAGGTATTATAATATCTTATGCTACGCGAAATGAAATTAGAGAAAAAAAGGAGGTGGTTATCTCTCATAAAGTTGCAGTTGCGATTGTTGAAAATAAAATCTATATTGTTCCTGTAAGTAATAAAACAATGGATAAAAAATTTAAGGAAAAATGTCGTATAAATCATTTGCCCAAAAATATAAGACCTTATATTTTTGAACTATATGAGGAAAAATTATTTACTTTTTAAGAGAGGGTTGTTTTTTATTTTGTTGATTAAATTGAATGTTGTATTTTACTTCAAGACCTTCTGAGGTTTTTGAAAAGACAATTGGATAGTTTATATTTACTGAAAGCTTTTGTAAGTTTATTTTAGAAATAAAATCAAAAAAATCTTTTGGTGAACTGATTTTGGAAGTTATAGAAAAATTATAGCTAAGGTATTTTCCTTTTGTTTTATTTGTAAATTGAACTAGAGAATTTTTTATGACTAATTTTTTTATATATGTTGTAACTTTTGCTATAGACAAAAAGTTATATTTTGTATACTCAATATTTTCGATTGGAAGGGGTTGTTCTAATAATAAACTGTTTTCTATAATAGTATTAAGAATAACATTATTTTTATGTTTGAGTAAAACTTTTGATGTTTGATAAATATTATTTAATTTACTTTGCATATCTAATAAAGATGTTGAATCTACAATAAAATTAGTTACATAGGTAGAACTATTATCTTTGATCTCTATATCTTTTAATAGTGCATCATACGGTACCACATCAAATAACATTTGGATAGTTTGAAGAATCTTAGTATTTTTTTGTTGATGATTTGGTAAGAGTACAAAGGTGGTTTTAGTCGTGTCTATCTCTTTTGTTTTTTTTACAAGAGGGGCAACCTTATTTATTGTATTTTGAGAGGTTTGTTTAGGAACAACTTCCTCTTTATCCTCTTCTATACTAAATAAACCTATCCCAACAAGTAGGCAAAAAATAATTAACAATAGTAATAAGAACATATTTTTATTTGTGGCTTCTTTTTTTCTTACTGTGATGAAGTTGTATTCTTGCACATTTTCGTTTTGCACTATCTCATCTATATAATCATCTATAGATATAGCTTTGTATTCTATAGGCATCATTAAATTTTCTTTTAAAGTTGCTATTTGTTCTTCTGAGATGGGTCTAAGGGTATATAACATCTCTATGTGTCCTAAGAATTCTACTTCATTCCCATGGGCATAATACTCTTGGATTATTTCCTCTAAAAACTGTTGGATTTCTAAAAAAATTATCTCTTCATAGAGTTTTTGTCTTAGTATATCATCTTCTAAAAAAGTTTCATCTTGAGTAGATTCAAATGGGGAAAGAGTTTTTGTTTTACTTAGGGCAATCTCTTGTTTAGCATTAAAAATAATGGTATAAATAATATTGTTATATATGAAGAGATTAAGGGAGTTCTCTTTTTTATTATTTTGTAAATATTTTTCTAGTATGGTGTATGGGGAGAGGAGATAATCGATTCCAGTATTGGCATAATATCTCAATTTTGATTGAATAAGGTTTTTTGGTATTATTATACTTTTTTGTGAAGTGATTTTAGCTGCATTGTAGTTTATACTATCAATATCTTTTGTTGAGATAATATGTTGGTTTTCATCTTCAAATAGTACTGAGATATATGTTTTTGCTATATTTTTTTGTAATGTATTTATTTTGAATTGGGCATCATCAGGTAAATTATTATCTGCTATTAAAAAAGAGGAGTGTTCCTCTTTTACTATTTTATTATCTTGGAGTATTTTGTAATTAATTTTAAGTTGTTTATTTTGATGTAAAACATTTATATATTGTACTTTGCTGTTATCAAACACAGTTAAACCTTTAGTTAATGTATAACAATTATTATACTATTTTAAATATTAAAACTATTTTTTTAGCTGATTTTCATTCATTTTATTTTGAATTAAAAGCTTAGCATCTTCCATTTCCATTCCAGCTACATCAATAGGATCTCCTATATAAAAATTTAAAGTTCCAAAAGGTTTAGGAATAATAAATTTATCCCATGAAGAAAGTTGCCAATACTTAGTAGGGATACATGAAAAAGGTAGAATTTTAGTATTTGTTTTTTGTGCAATAGCTACAGTACCATTGGCAACTGTATATATGGGACCTTTGGGACCATCTGGAGTAATAGCCACATCTGCTTCTTTATTTTTTAAAGCTTTTATTGCTCCTATCATAGCCTTTGCTCCACCCCTTGTAGATGAACCATTAAAAGCAAGTACGCCCAAGTATTGTACAACTTTTCTTATTGCTTCTCCATCTCTATGCTCACTTATAATAGCTTTCATTAAGCCATTTGGTTTAAACTTTTTAAAATGAAGTGGTTGCATTAAAAGGTCACCATGCCAAAATACTATTACAAAATTTTCATTACTCAAGTCACCACTTGGATGATAAAAATTCTTTTTACTTGTAAAATATATAAACTTTACAAATAGTTGTAATAAATAAGGTACTATATTTAACTGTATAAAAGTTTTAATAGTTTTTTTAAATTTTTTCACTATGTTCAACTTCCCCGATAAGTGATGTTCTATTTGCTTTTATTATTTTTACATCTACAATTTTTCCAAGAAGTTCTTCACTCCCTTTTACATAGACTTGACAATAGTTATCACTAAAACCAAATATCTCACCATTTGGTTTTAACTCTTCAAACATCACTTTCATTGTTTTCCCTAGATATGATGCCATTTGTTCATCTTGATGTTGTTTGTGTAGTTCTATAAGCTGTTGAAGTCTGGCACTTCCTACTTTATCATCGATTTGATTTGGCATGTTTTCAGCAGGGGTATGTGGTCGTTTTGAGTATTTGAAATTAAAAATAGATTCAAATTTTACTTTTTTTACGACATCTAAGGTATCCTCAAACTCCTCATCTGTTTCACCTGGAAATGCAACAATAATATCTGTAGAGATTCTTACATCTGGTACAAGTCGTCTAATTTTTTCACATCGATCTAAAAACCACTTTTTAGTGTAACCACGCTTCATATCTTTTAAAACTTTATCATTTCCTGCTTGTAAAGGAACATGAATTTGTTTACAAATTTTTGGATTGTTTGCAAACTCTTCTAAAAATTTATCATTCATATGAAAAGGGTGGGGTGAGGTAAATCGAATTCTTTCTAAACCATCTATTTTACTTATAGCTTGAAGAAGTTTTGTAAAAGATGATTTCTCATTTGGATCAGTAAATTTTTTACCATAATTATTTACATTTTGTCCTAGTAAAAATACCTCTTTTGCCCCATTTTTAACAGATTTTTCTATCTCATTTAAGATTATGGATGAAGGGATACTAATCTCATCACCCCTTGTAGCTGGAACGATACAAAAAGTACATTTTTTATCACAACCTAGTGAGATATTTACACTACATCTATATGAAGATTGTTTAAAATCTGCAAAGTCATAAGTTGTTTCATCATTATCTATATCAATCTCAACTGTACCTTTTTTTTGCACTGCTTGAGATATTTTTGATATATTTCTAGCACCCACTACAAAATCTACATAAGGTGCTCTTTTAATAATGTCACCTCCAAGATGACTAGCTGTACAACCTGTTACACCTATTTTAGCCCCATCTTTTTTCTTTTTATTATAAGTACCAAGTTCGGAAAATAGTTTTGCTACAGGTTTTTCTCTTACAGAACAAGTATTAATGATAATTAAATCAGCATCTTCCATACTTTTTGTGGTTTCATAATCTTGATATTTTTGAAGTTCTGCAATCATATGTTCTGTATCTCGAACATTCATAGCACAACCCAAAGTCTCTATAAAAAGTTTTTTTCGTGGAGCATCTGTTTCCCACTGTGTATTAATCATTTGTGACATTATTTTGGCTAATTATAAAGAGTGTATCTCATACATATATTCATCATCAGATAAACCATATTTGACTTCTCTAAAATGAACTGTATATCCAGCTTCTTCAAATTTATCAACGATAGCCATCATATCTTTATGAGAGTTTTCTCTATCAAAATAAAAAATCTCCTCTTCTTTTTTTACTAAATCATCTAACAATTTGTCAAAATTAACTTTTTTTGGTTTTGCAGTGATCTCTTTTCTTGCTAATAAAATATCCATCTTATAATTTTCCTTAATTTGTAATAATTTGCGATTATATCTATATTGCTCTAAATATTTGTTGAAGTAAAAATTTTATATAATATAAGCTTATTTTAGAAATGTTTAATTAGGATTATAATGAAAAAATTGCACCTTGTAAGTTTAGGCTGTACAAAAAATTTAGTTGATAGTGAAGTTATGTTAGGAAAACTGAAAGAATATAAGATAACTGATGATAGCAGTGACGCTGATTTAATCATAGTGAATACCTGTGGGTTTATTGAAAGTGCAAAGCAAGAGAGTTTAAATACCATATTTGAGTTAGATAGTATTAGAAAAGAGGAATCTGTTTTAGTGATGGCTGGATGTTTAAGTCAAAGATATCAAGAGGAACTAAAAGATGGGCTCTCAAATGAAGTTGATATTTTTACAGGGGTTGGTGATTATGATATTATAGATAAACTTGTAGAGGAAAAAAGAAGTAAGTTTACCAATAAAGTTTTTTTAGCCTCTGAAGAAAATGATAGAGTGGTTACAGGATCTAATTATCATGCCTATGTGAAAATTAGTGAGGGGTGCAATCAAGCCTGTTCCTTTTGTGCAATTCCCTCATTTAAAGGAAAATTAAATAGTAGACCGTTGGGGTCAATTGAAGCAGAAGTAAAATCTTTAGTAGCTAAAGGTTTTTATGATTTTTCTTTTGTATCTCAAGATAGTAGTTCATTTTATAGAGATTTTAATATTAGAGATGGGCTAGAACAACTTATCTCAAGGATAGAAAAAATAAAGGGTGTAAAAAGTGCAAGAATTTTGTATCTTTATCCATCAACGACGACAAATAATCTTATAGAAAAGATAGCCTGTTCTAAGGTGTTTCATAGTTATTATGATATGCCTTTACAACATATCTCTTCTAGGGTATTAAAAATTATGAAAAGAGGAAAAGGAACAGAACAACTAAAAAACTTGATGCAACATATGAGAGATCAAGAAAATAGTTTTATACGATCTACTTTTATTGCTGGACATCCAGGGGAGACGCAAGAAGATTTTGAAGAGTTATGTGATTATCTCAGAGAGTATAAGTTTGATAGGGTAAATATATTTTCTTATAGTGATGAAGATGGAACAGGTTCTTATAATTTTGAAAATAAAGTTCCCCAAGAACTTATAGATAAAAGAGCCCAAATTTTAGGCGATATAGTTTCCCAAATTACGCAGGAGAAATTAGAAGAGGAGATAGGTAAAACTTTTGATGTTGTAGTAGATGGACCAAGTAGTGAGCATGAATATCTTTTGAGTGCTAGAAAACTATCGTGGGCTCCTGATATAGATGGTGAAATTTATATTAATGATAATGAGTTAGATGAAGAGATACAAACAGGAGTTATTTATACTGCAACTGTAACTCAATTAAGCGGAGATAAGCTTATAGCAAAAGTTATCAAAAAAGTATAGTTTAATCTTATAGAACTAAATAGTATAAAACAAGTAAGGAACAAAGATGAAGAAGTTATTAGTACTACTCCTTAGCCCCTTAGTGCTGTTTGCTTACACAATTGATTTTGGAGATGCCTTATCAAAAACTGTAAAGATGAACAAGGGATTAAAAGCTAAAAAACTGGATATTCAAAAATCACAAGAGGATTTAGAGATTGCTAAAGGATATGATTATGGAAGTTTAGTATTTAATGAAAATATATTAAGAACCAATAATTCTGGTTATGTATTTGGAATGAAATTACTTTCAAGGGAAGCTACTTTTGGAGATTTTGGATTTGATGAATTTGATATGTCAGGAGCTACCAATCCTTTACCAGTAGCCCCAGAAAATTTAAATAATCCAGAAGCTAGAACAAATTATGAAACAAAATTAACATATAAATTACCACTGTTTACAGGATTTAAACTCCAACAGGCAAAGAAGATGGCAAAATTACAAGTTTTAGCAAAAAGAGCAAAATATAATTTTGATGAAAAAAAACTAGGCTTAGAGGTCTTAAAAGCGTACAATGGGGCAGTTGCTGCAAAAGAGTTTATTAAAGCTACAAAAAAAGCAAAAGAAGCAACGAGTTCATTTGTAGAATTTGCACATGCTTTATATAATGAAGGATTAGTAACTTTTATAGATGTAAAACAAGCAAAAGTTTATGATATGGGAGTTGAAGCTTCAATGATCGAAGCGAAAAATAGATTTGATTTAGCGATCTCATATTTAAAATTTCTTACTTCTGATACACAAATAACAGATGTAAAAGAGTTTAAAAATATAGAAAATGAGATAGTAAGTTTGGATCTATTGCAAAATAAAGCGCATAAAAATAGAGAAGATTTTAAGTGGATGAAATATAATACTCAAACAATGAAAGAAAAAATTGCTATGGAAAAATCAGATTATTTTCCTACTATTGGTATGCAATTAGAGTATGGATATAATGATGATAGTTTTAATAATATTAATAAAGAACATGATTATTATATGGGGGCGATTGGATTGTCTTATAACTTGTTTAATGGCTTTATAGATTCTTCAAAAAAAGAAAAGGCTAAAATAGAATATCAAAAAACGAGATATTATTATGAATATATGAAAGATGGAATAAAATTAGAAGTAGAGAGAAATATTTTAAATCTAGCTTCAAAATCAAAAATACTTAATCAAAAAATAAAAGCAAATCATTTATCTGATGAAGTTTTAGAACAATCTCAAGAGTTGTATAAAAATCATTTAATTAATATGAGTAATCTGCTTATGCAACAAGCCAATCAACAAAAAGCAAATGCCCAAATGATTTTAGCAAAATATGAAAAGTCATTAGCAGCTGGACAATTAAAAATATCATTAGGGGAAAGTATAAAATGAAAAGATTATTAAGTACAATTTTTATAACTATCACATCTCTTTGGGGAGTGTTATATGGACAAACAATTGAATTAAGTGGAACAATAATATCAGATAATGAAAAATATATTACAAGTAGATTTATGGGGTTTATTAAAACTGTAAATGTTTCAGAAGGTGATATTGTTAAAAAAGGGACACTACTTTACTCCATAGATTCTGCTGAGATTGATAGTAAGAAAAGACAAGCATTACTAAGTATTCAAATGTATGAAAACCAATATAGAACCATGCAACGAAACTATGAAAGATATAAGAGGTTATATAAAAAAGGTTTAGTTTCAAAATTTGATGTAGAGCAACTAGAACTAGGTAGCACAAATTTAAAAGATATGGTAGAGATTAGTAAACTGCAAGTAAAAGAGGTGGAAAATCAATATAAATATTTAACAATAAAAGCACCAAATGATGGGGTGATTGTGAAAAAAAATATAAAATCAGGAGAGATGGCAATACCAGGAATGCCAGCCATGGTTTTATCTGATTTAAGTTCATTAAAAATTAAAACAGAAGTAAGTGAAAGTGATCTAAAACATATATTTATAGGGCAAAGTGCCACGATACTTATACCTTCTATGAAGATAACAACTCAAGGGAAAATAGTAGCAATCATACCTAGTTCAAATCCTATGACGCATACTTTTACAATAAAATTATCATTTCAAACAAAAGCAAATGTGTACCCAGGAATGTACTCTACAGTACAGATTGATATAAAGTAAAATTATGAAAGATAATTATAATATTGCAGGGAAATTGGCAAAAACATTTATAGAACACCCTTTAACTATGGTTTTAGCTTTGTTTATTTTAGTTCTTGGATATATGGCATTAAATCTTACCCCAAGAGAAGAAAATCCTCAAATAAAAGTTTCAGGCGGAGCTGTGATTGTTCCTATGCCAGGGGCTAGTGCTTCTGAGATACAAAAAGTTATTATCGAACCACTAGAGCGAAAAATAAGAGGAATAAAAGGTGTAGAAAATATATATTCTATAGCAAAAGAATCTGTTGGAATAGTCCAAATTCAATATTATATAGGGGAAGATAAAGCCTATTCTGATTTAAAACTTTATGATCAAATTATGAGAAATATGGATTATATGCCAAAAGGTGCCCTGCAACCTATTATTAAAACAATGGATATTGATACGGATATACCTGTTGCTACTATTGCTTTTTATTCTAAAACAGATAATCTTTCTCAAACGCAATTATACAATAAAATTAGTAAGTTAGGACATGAGATAAATAAGATTAAAGATGTTGCGGTAGTTGATTTAAAGGGTGAAAAAAAAGATCAGTATAATGTAGAGGTTGATTTAGGAAAATTATCTGGATATCATCTCTCTTTAGGACAACTTATGAAATCTATTCAAGGCTTATCTTTTGAATTACCAGATGCAAAGGGTGAAACAAAAACAAAGCAGATTGTTATGTTTGGAATAGAGAGTGCAATTGAGAGTGAAAAAGATTTGAAAAATATTTTAGTGGCTTCTTATATGGGGAGTGCTATTTATTTAAAAGATATTGCAAAAGTTACTAAAAGTTATGATATTCAAAATAAAAAAAGTGCTTTGTTGTATCTAAAAAACTCTGATGCTATTGATCAAGTTACTCTTACTATTTCAAAGCTAAAAGGTGCAAACACTGTTGTTATCAATAAAAAAATATTTGCATATCTTGATAGTATAAAACAACAACTCCTAAATGATGATATTGCTTATGTAATAACGCGAGATGATGGATACACAGCAAATCATGCGGTAAATGAACTTGTTTTTCATCTTCTTATCTCTATAGTTATTATAGCTATTTTGCTTGTTTTTACTTTGGGTTTAAAAGAAGCTTTAATAGTCTCCCTCACAGTTCCTATGATTTTGGCTATGACTCTTTTTATTGGTTTTTTAATAGGGGAAACGATTAATCGTATCACACTCTTTGCACTTTTACTCTCTTTGGGGTTATTGGTTGATGCTGCTATTATTGTTATAGAAAATATACATAGGCATTTGCACGATGGAAATAGTACGGATAAGACTATTAAAGATATAGCAATAGAAGCAACAAATGAGATAGGAAATCCTACAAATATAGCAACTTTAGCTATAGTTATGACATTTATACCAATGTTTTTTGTAGGGGGAATGATGGGGCAATTTATGCATCCATTACCTGTTTTTGTACCTATTGCATTGTTAATGTCACTGTTTGTGGCTTATATTTTTACCCCTTATTTGGTAAATAAACTTTTAAAGAAGAGATCGTAAGATGAATGAAATAAAACAATCAAAATTAGAAAATATGATTTATGCTATCTTAGTGCATAGATCAAAAAGAATAATGGTTTTACTGATCACTTTTTTACTATTTTTACTTTCAATATATCTTATCCCTTTAGAAGTAGTAAAAGCTAAAATGTTACCAGGAAAAGATAGTGATACTTTTTCAATTTATGTTGATTTACCAGAAGGTTCTTCTAAACTTCAAACAAAAGATGTAACTTCTTGTATAACAAAAGAGTTACAAAAAGAGGATGTGATAACTTCAATTTCAGTTTTTTTAGGGGAAGGTTTACCTTTAGATTTTGCAGGTATGGTAAAAGGAAGTGCTTTAAAAGATGGGGAAAATGTTGCTGAAATAATGGTCAATATAAAAAGAGCAACAAATAGAGATGAGCAAAGTTATAATTTGGTACATAGAATACGAGAAAATATTCAAAAAAAATGTAGCAAGAATAATGCAAATATAAAGTTTATAGAACTTCCAGCAGGTCCTCCTGTGTTAGCAGATGTTGTAGCTGAGGTGTATGGAGGAAAAGATTTTTCAAGTAGATTAAAGTTTTCAAATAAAATTGCACAAGTTTTCAAAAAACAAAAAACTTTAGTAGATATAGATGTTTTAGCGGACGAGCCTTATATAAAATATAGTTTGAAATTAGATAATAATAAAGTTTTACGAAGTGCTGTGAGTTTGGATCAAGTAAAAAAAATACTTTATTTAGCTTTTGAAGGGATGAATGTAGGGGTAGTAAATGAAGCAGATGCACAAAATCAAATACCAATTTTTTTACGACTTGATGAGAGTAGATTATTTCACTCTTTTACAAAAGAATCAGTTTTAAATAAATTATCAAATTTAAAATTGATGAATAAAAAAGGGTTGATGGTACCTTTAAGTGAGTTTGTAACTATAAAAGAGGAGTTACAAGAGCCAACTTTAACATCAAAAAATCTTAATCCTATGATAAATGTTATTGCGCAAACGGATATGGAAAGTCAAATATATCCACTCCTTGATGCGCGCACCTTGATGTTAGAAACTTTTGATGAAGAGTATGAGGTAAATAAAACTGATTTATTAAATCTGTCATTTAAAGATAGAAAAACAGGGGAACTATTTGAGCTTAAATTTGACGGAGAGTTAAAAGTAACTATTGATACCTTTATAGAATTAGGTGGAGCTTTTATAGGAGCTTTAGTATTGATATTTTTATTGATGGTTATATACTACAAAAATTTTGCACTAGCAGGGGCTATTGTATTGGCTAGTTTTATATCTATTATTGGGGTTATTTTTGGACATTTAGTAATGGATATGATTACTCAAGATACTTTTTATTTAACAGCAACTTCTCTTATAGGGTTTATTGCTTTGATTGGAATTAATTCGCGAAATTCACTTTTGATTATTGATTTTGCAAAACAATTAATGAAAGAGAAAGACTTAAAAGCCCCAAAAGCAATATCTATTGCAACAGCAACAAGGGCAAAACCAATACTATTAACGGTTTTAGCGATAGTTTTTGCTAGTAGTTTATTGGCTTCAGATGCAGTTTTTGGGGGTTTAGGGGTGGCACTGATTGGTGGTACTTTAATAGCATATTTTGTATCATTATTTTTTGTACCTGTTACAATTTTAAAAAGTTTACAAAAATTAGAACATTAAAATAGAATTATGAGATGTATAACTTGCCAATCATTTTCATTTAAAATAATTTGCAAGAGGTGTCAGGAGAACCTTTTTACCCCTTCCTTTCATAAAAGGGAGCTGTCAGAAGGTTTTTTTGTTTATAGTTTTTATAAATTTGATGAGATACAAGAGTATATAAATACAAAGTATGAGTTTTATGGGGATAAAATTTTTACTATTTTAGCCTCATTAGCTTTTGGTAAATTTGGAGAGAATTTTACATTTCAAAATAAAATTTATGCTATAGGTATAGATGATCATACAAGGCATCAATTTTCTCATACGGCAATTTTGGCAAAACATCTTAAATCAAAGTTTATTATTCCAAAATATGACCTATTAAAGGCACAAAATCAAGTGAAATATGCAGGGAAAGATTTGGACTTTAGGAAAAAAAATAAAAGAGATTTTTTATATAAAGGGAAAGAAAATATTCAAGTTATTTTAGTAGATGATGTTATCACTACAGGTAGTACAATACTTGAAGCAAAAGAGGTTTTAGAAAGAAATAATTGTGAAGTATTATTCGCGTTATGTATAAGTGATGCTAATATATAAATCGTAATCTTTATAATAAATGAGAATAAAAGTATCACTTTTATTCTTAAAAATTAACTTCATTAATTAAGAGTATCTTTATTAGAGAAGTAATGTAAGAGTATGTTAAAATTCCAATTAGATATTTGTTTTGATGGAAAGGTCAATTTTGGTAGCAATAGTTGATTATAATATGGGAAATTTGGCGAGCGTTTACAATGCTTGTAAACTTATTGGTGTAAAAGCTGATATAGTAGGTGATCCATTAAAAGTAAAAGAATATAGTAAAGTTATCTTACCAGGTGTTGGTGCTTTTAAAGATGCCATGGAAAATCTACATACTACAGGTATGTATGATGCAATCATAGAATTTTCACAAACGGGGAAACCTATCATAGGTATATGTTTAGGTATGCAACTTTTATTTGAATCATCTCAAGAGTTTGGATTAACAAAAGGTTTAGGACTTATTCCAGGTAAGGTAGTAGCTTTTGATAAATCAAAAATGGATATGGAAGATCATAAAGTACCACATATGGGATGGAATAAAATTTTTCACAATAATAGTAAGCTATTTGATAATTTAGAAAATCCTTATTTATATTTTGTACACTCTTTTCATGTTGTAACAGATGAAAAATATTCTATAGGAAAAACACATTATGGATATGATTTTACAAGTGCTGTGCAAAAAGAAAATATTTACGGTCTTCAACCACATCCAGAAAAATCTCATGATAATGGTATTGAAATATTAAAGAATTTTATGAAGTTATGATTTTACTGTCAAGCAAATAAAGAAAAAGTTTTTAAGGAAAAAATTAATGGAGAAAGTTGTAATAATTGGTGGTGGATATGCAGGTATTTACGCATTACGAGAATTAGTGAAAAATAGAGATATAAAAATCACATTAATAGATAAGCATACTTTTCATAATCTACAACCAGAGGTGTATGATTTGATTGCAAATAAATCAAATATTGCTGATGTAACAATAGATTTGACAACATTATGTATGGGTATGGATCATGATTATTTAGAATTTAAAAATTTAAAAGTAAGAAAGATAGATACGGAAAAAAGAAGAATTTATACAGAAGAGAAAGAGACTGTAGATTTTGATTATTTGATTATGGCAGCAGGTACAAGAACATTTTTCCCATCTGCAATAGAGGGGCTAGATAATGCACAAGATATTAAAAAGTTACATAGAGCTATTTTCTTTAAACAAAGTTTTGAACAGCAGCTATTTGAAAAGATTTCAGATGAAGTTAAAAGATGTAATAACACACATATTGTAGTAGTTGGTGCTGGTTTATCTGGTGTTGAGATTGCTGCTGAGATGGCATTTAACTCAAATAAATTTTTCAAAAGAGGTAATTTTGCATGTGATAATTTACAAATTTCGCTTATTAGTAGTTCTGAAACTATCTTACCTGGACTCTCAAAAGATATTATTAATATGTCGCATAAAAGATTAAAAGATTTAGGTATTAATATTATTACTGGCTCACGAATGGAAAAATGTGATGATAAGTATATTTACTTAACAAATGGTACAAAAATAAGTCAATCATTTATTGTATTTGCAGGTGGTATAGAAGCAAATAAAATCACTGATTTCTTGGGAGTAAAAACAAATGCACGTGGTCAAATTGTTGTAAATGAGTATATGCAAACTGATAAATATGAAAATATTTTTGCTATAGGGGATATGGCGGAGATAAGAAATAAAAGAGGGGAGATAATGCCTCCAAATGTTACAGTAGCTAGATATAGTGGTACAAATGCAGGGATCAATGTAAATAGACATATAAAAGGGAAAAAACTTATCCCTTGTTATCCTAAACTTGATGGTATTTTAATAGCCCTTGGTGGGAAATATGCTGTTGGTAATTTATATGGATTGATAAATGTAAAAGGCTTACTTGCATACTATATTAAAAAATATGTTTTTGACTCATATCGTGCACCCCTTATAAAATTGATTAAAAATGGTTATAGAAAACTTAATAAATTAAGGTAAATTATATCTTTAACTAATTAATGGAAGTATACTGTAGAAAAAATTTTCATTTTATTCTAAGTGAGAAATAAAATTAAATTAAAAGTTAATTTTATTTAAAAGCTAGAAACTACCGCATTATAGCATTATTAGTTTCTCTAGCTTGTTAGGCTTTTGCTATCAAGGTATAATGTATCAGGGCATAAATCCTGTCCATTTTTCCATTGAATAGAATCCATAAAAGGCTTTACTGTATTAAAATAATTTTTATCTTGAAGTTGTTTAAAAAAACCCTTACCAATATATGGTTTCATATCAAAAACTTTTAATTCATCATTATCAAATGTAAGTAAAATTTGATAATCATCTTGTGGTTTTACATCTTTTACTCTTGGATACACTTTCAATACCTCCTATTTTAAAGGATCTATTTTAAATATCTCTTCACCATTGATTGCTAAATCCCAATCAGCCATTAACTCATCTTCATGTATTAAAACCCATGCTTCAACTAGTTTTTTCTTATTTGTTTTCATTGTACCACTTAATATTTCTCCATCAGGTATAAACATAGGGGTCAGACCCCATTTAGGGAATAAAACTTAATATTTCCTTTATATTATTTGTTGTATAAGATTTTGTATCTTTGTAAAACTTTAATTATTAGATTTCTTAATCTTGAACTAATTTCATCTGTGATAATATCCTCATAACCTATAAGCACACCTTGGTATATTTTTTTGTAGTGAGGAATTATACTATAAAGCGCTTTTTTGTGGGGTTAAACTGGGACGAAAGTTGAGTTTTTAATTGATAATATAAATTATACAAATTCAAAAGATTCAATTTTCAATCAAGTAGCAGATTTTGTTTTATTTATCATTAGAAAAGCTATAAATAAAAAAAGGATATTAATAATTATGGAAATATTACCAGCAATAGATTTAAAAGATGGAAAGGCTGTACGTCTAAGTAAAGGGCTTATGGAAAGTGCAAAAATTTATAGTGATGAGCCTTGGCAAGTGGCAAAAAGATTTGAAGAGTTAGGTTCAAAGTGGTTACATATCGTTGATTTAAATGGTGCTTTTAAAGGAAGTCCTGCAAATTTAGAGCAAATTAAAAAAATAAGAGAAAACTGTAATTTAAAAATTGAACTTGGTGGTGGTATACGAGATGAAGAGACTATCAAGATGTATTTAGAACTAGGAGTGGATAGACTGATTTTAGGAAGTATAGCTGTAAAAGATCCACAATTTGTAAAAGATATGGCAGCAAAATACCCAATTGCTGTTGGGATTGATGCAATGAATGGTATGGTAGCTGTTGAGGGGTGGGCTGAGGTTTCCACTATGAGGGCTACTGATTTAGCAAAAAAGTTTGCTAGAGCTGGAGTAGATGCTATTATTTGTACAGATATATCTAAAGATGGTATGCTTTGTGGGGTTAATGTAGAGTGGACTCAAGAGATTGCATTAGCTTCAGGAGTTGATACTATTGCTTCTGGTGGAGTAAAAGATATCGATGATATTATTAATTGTAAAGAAAATGGCAATATTGCAGGATGTATAGTTGGTAAAGCGTTTTATGAGGGAACTCTTGATTTAGAAGAGGCTTTTAAACTATCTTTAAAATAATTTTAGATAAAATCCAACTCCTTTAGTCTAGTTTACACTAGTATTAATGTGAAATTCACATGTAACAATTCTATAAGAGTTGTATCAATTTAATTGATATGAATGGTTACAGAGGTAGAAACTCGAAAATTATCTGGCAAAATTGCCAAAAAGAAGGAAAAATTATGGTTACAATGAAAGACTTATTAGAATGTGGTGTCCACTTCGGTCACCAAACAAGAAGATGGAATCCAAAAATGAAAAAATTCATTTTCGGTGTAAGAAAAAACATCTATATTATAGATTTACAAAAAACGCTAAGATACTTTAGATACACATATACTCTTGTTAGAGATGCTGCTGCTGAAGGTCAAACAATGATTTTTGTTGGTACTAAAAAACAAGCAACAGAAGCTATTAAAAAAGCTGCGCAAGATTGTGGTATGCCTTATGTAAACCACAGATGGTTAGGTGGAATGTTAACAAACTATCCAACAATGAAAAAATCAATTAGAAAATTAGAGATCATTAAAAAGATGAGAGAAGAGGGTCAATTAGACCTTATGACTAAAAAAGAAGCTTTAATGCTTACTAGAAAAGAAACTAAGTTAGAAAACTACCTTGGTGGAATTAAAGACATGAAACAATTACCAGATATGATGTTTGTAATTGATGCTGTAAAAGAGAAAATTGCTATTTTAGAAGCTAGAAGACTTGGAATAAAAGTATATGCTCCTTTAGATACAAATTGTGATCCAGATTTAGTTGATTTTCCAATTCCAGGAAATGATGATGCAATCAGATCGGTACAACTATTTTGTAACGAGATGGCAGCAGCTATGAATGAAGGAAAAGCGGCACGAGCTGAAGCCAATGGTGAAGAACTTGAAGTAACTGAATCTGAGATGGCAGAAGTTGCTGAAGAGGTTGTAGCTGAAGCGCAAACAGAAGCTCCAGTAGAATCTGAAACTCCAACAGAAGAGGAAAAATAATTATGGCTGGTGCAACTCCAAAATTAATTAAAGAGTTAAGAGAAAAATCTGGTGCAGGTATGCTTGATTGTAAAAAAGCCTTAAATGAAACAAATGGTGACTTAGAAGCTGCTATGAAGCATTTAAGAGAAGCTGGTTTGTCTAAAGCTGCTAAGAAATCTTCAAATGTTGCAGCTGAAGGTCTTGTTTCTATCTTAATAAATGATGATAAAACAAAAGCAACAATGGTTGAGTTAAACTCTCAAACTGATTTTGTTGCTAAAAATGCAAATTTTTTAGCACTAAAAGATGAGATCACTTCACATGTACAAGAAACTTTAGTAAATAGCACTGAAGAGTTAAATAAGACACAGATTAATGGTGTAAATTTTGAAGAGTATTTAAACTCTAAAATTGCTATTATTGGTGAAAATATCGTTGCTAGAAAAATGACAACTATCTCTACTGATAATGGTGTTGTAAATGGATATGTTCATTTAGGAAAAGTTGGTGTTATTTTAGCAGCTACTTGTGCACCTGAAGCAAAAGAGAAAACAGCTGATTTATTAAAAAAGGTTGCTATGCATGCAGCTTCTATGAAACCAACAGTTATCTCTTATAAAGATTTATCTGCAGATTTTATAGAATCAGAAAATAAAGGTATTATAGCTGATATTGAAAAATTAAATATTGAGTTACATAGACTTGGTAAGCCAGAGAAAAAAATACCTTTATTTGTAAGTAGATCACAACTTACAGATGAAATTTTAGCGAAAGTTGAAGAGGATTTAAAAGCTGAATTAAAAGCTCAAGGGAAACCAGAAAAAATTTGGGATAAAATCCTTCCTGGACAAATTGAAAGATTTATCACAGATAATACGCAATTAGACACAACACATGCACTTTTAAGTCAACCTTATGTAATGGATGATTCAAAAACTGTAGAGCAAGCTATCAAAGAGTGTGACCCTTCTATTGAAATCGTTGAGTATGTAAGATATGAACTTGGTGATGGAATTGAAAAGAAAGAAGAAGATTTTGCTGCTGAAGTTGCTGCACAAATGGCTAACTAGTTATTTTTTACTATTTGAATTATGACTGATGTTCAAAATAATCATAATAATTCAAACTCCCTCTTACTTGAAGTAAGGGGGGTTTCTCACAATTTTGATTATCCACTTTTTAAAGATATAAATTTATCCTTGAATAAGGGGGAAACCATAGCCATTATTGGTATTAGTGGTAGTGGAAAATCAACTTTATTAAATATATTTTCAACTTTATTGATTCCAAATAAAGGTGAAGTATACTACAATAAGAAGAATATATTAAATTTACCGAAAAATGAGTTGTTAGAAGTACGAAGAAATGATTTTGGGATTATATTTCAAGCACATTATCTGTTTAGAGGTTTTAATGCAGATGAGAATCTTAAAATATCAGAGTTACTTAGTAATAATGAGGTTGATAAGGGTTTATTGGAATCTTTAAATATAAGTCATGTAATGAAACAAGGCATTGGAGAGTTAAGTGGTGGGCAACAACAACGCTTATCGTGTGCTAGAGTATTAGTAAAAAAACCAAAAGTTATTTTTGCTGATGAACCTACTGGGAATTTAGATACGCAGACTGCCGCTGAGATGATAGATGTTTTATTTGATTATGTGAAGAAAAATGATGCTGGTCTTATTATGGTGACACATGAAAATGAGATAGCCAACAGATGTGATAAGGTGTATAAATTAAATGATTATAGATTGGAGCAATTGAAATAATGACAAGTGAGATATGTTATGAATAGAAGCCTTGTTTTGGTATCGCAAAAGCCAATTGTTATTCATATTTTTACCTTGGTATGTAAAAAGCTCCATATAAAATTAGATGTTTTAAGTAAAGTTCAAATTGATCATAAAGTTGATATTATTATTGTTGATAATGATTTTATTGATGATAGATTCGATATTATTAAGTCTTATGCAAAAATGACAGGAGCAATATCTAAAGAGGAGTTGTCTTTTAGTAGTGCAAATGATTTTATTGTACCGTTTCCTTTTTTACCTTCTTCATTGGAAGAAATATTAGAAACACAATTAGAAATACTTAAAAAGAGAGAGAACACAAAAACATATATCTCTAATGTTGCCGTTGATGAGATGGAAAAAACAGAGGAAGTTCTTGATCCTGCTCTTGAATATTTAGAAAGTTTAGCTTCTGGTATAGCTTCTGATATTGAAGAAGAGAATGATGATAGTATAGTTCCCTTATCTACTGTAAATAATGGTGGAGTACTTGATACAAAGGAGTTGTCAAATATTCAAAATATTATTGAATCAGCTACTAATCAACAAAAAGAAGATTTTCATGAAGAAGAGAAGGAGTGGATGGATTTATCTTCGATTATTGATCAAGCTATAGATGAGATAAATACTACTGATGATATTGATAGTAAATTTGATCATAATATTATTAAACTCAATCTAAATGACTTTGAACTTGAGGAATTGACTCCTTTATTAAATAAATTAGATCAAGATATTATTGATTCTTTAACTGATGGTCATGAGATTAACCTACAAATTAAAATCGGACAGGCACATAATGAATAATGATATATACTCAAAAGGTGCAATATTATTACTTTCAGGTCCTAGTGGTTGTGGAAAAAGTTCTTTATTAAAAGAAGTATATAAATCTATAAAAAACTATTATTTTTCAATATCTACAACAACTAGAGAACCTAGAGAGGGTGAAAAAGATGGAGTTGATTATTTTTTTGTCTCTAAAGAGGAATTTAAAAAAGATATTAAAGATAATAATTTTTTAGAATGGGCAGAGGTTCATGGCAATTATTATGGAACATCTTTAAAGCCAATTAAAAAAGCTTTATTGGAGTGTAAATTGGTTATTTTTGATATTGATGTTCAAGGATTTGAACAAGTTATAGAAAAATTAGAATCTATTACTACAACGGTATTTATCACAACACCGACTATTAAGGAATTAGAAAAAAGACTTTATACTAGAGGTACAGATTCAAAAGATGTTATAGAGAAAAGAATTAGTAATGCTAAAAAAGAGATAGAATATATTGATAAATATGATTACTTTATTGTAAACGATAATTTAGAACTTGCTTCTGAAAAGCTAGTTTCTATTGCTAAGAGTTCACTTATTAAAGCTTCTTTGTTTGATAAGAAACAAATTATAAATAATTGGAAATAAAAACTATAAGTAGTCTTTACTCATAGCCTTTCCAAAATACCAACCTTGTACATAGTCAATTCCTAAAGCTTTTGTTTTTTGATAAACATCCTCACTCCCAACAAACTCAGCAACTGTCTTTATACCTAATTTAGTACAAAATTCAGAGATAGTTTCTACAATTAACGCGTTTTTAGGAATATTATTAATCTCTTTAATTAAAGAACCATCAATTTTTACAAAGTCTACATTTAAAGCTTCTAGCATATTAAAGTTTGAATACCCAGCCCCAAAATCATCTACTCCAATATGACAACCATATAATCTTATTTTTTCAATAAAATCTCTTACTATATCAAAATTTTCAATCTCTTCACTTTCGAGAATTTCAAAATCGAGTAATTTAGCTTCTTCCTTATATTTTTCCAAGGTATCAAATATAAATTTATTAGTATCACTATGAACAATATCTTCAAAAGACAAATTAATTGCAACTCTAATATTTTTTTCTTTTATAATTTCTAAAACATTTGATAACATAATTTTTATAATAATAGGAAACAATCGTGCCTTTTTAGCAATAGTTAAAAATTTATATGGAGCAACTTCTACTCCATTATCAATATATCTAATAAGTGCTTCATATTTATAAATCTCTTTTGTTTGCGCATCTACAATAGGCTGAAAATAGGGTTGAAATTTATCATCAGTTAAACCACATTTTAGTTTTTTTATCCAAACCATATTCTCTTTTATATCTTTTTTTTGTTCAAATTGTTCTTGGTTATATTCTAGTATATCAAGATATTTTTTTCTAGCTTTTGGTATAGCCCTTTGTGCATATTCAAATGTATGCTGACCACTTGATTGAGCAATACCAATAGTAATACTTATATCTATATTTTCATCTGCTATTTGTACACCATGCTTATTTGTTTTCTTTATGAAAGTCTTACAAACTTCTTTAAGTTCTTTTGTATCGGTATCTACTTTTTTACATAAGATAGCAAAATTATCAGAACCCACTCTATAAATTATAAAATCTTCTACGCTAAATGATTCTTTTAAGCTTGAAACAAAAGAGAGAAGTATTTTATCTCCATACTCTTCACCATAGAGATCATTAAGCATCGAAAACTTATCTATATTTATAAGTGCTAAAGTAGATTTTTTTAGAACTCTTATCTCTTTAATTAAGGCATTTCTATTTTGTAGTTTTGTGAGTTGGTCTAAATATAAATCTCTTAATTCGTGATAAAGTAATGACTTTGCCATAATATCTAATAACTTTTTTATATTAATAGGCTTAAGTACATACTTATCTACACCTAAATTAATAGCTTCAAGTAGGTATTCCGAATTGGAAAATGCAGTTGCTACCACAATAGGCATATTTGGATTGATTTTTTTAATCTCTTTTGCCATCTCCAAACCATTCATATTGGGCATATTTACATCTGTTATAATTAAGTCAATAACTTGCTGATTTTTTTTAAACACCTCAAGCCCCTCAGCCCCATCCTTACAAATGAACTGTTTTTTTGTAAATGATTCTAAAATCCCCTTAGTTATATCCCTTAAATACTCTTCATCTTCACAATACAAAACCGTAACTTCTTTTAGCCTTGATATATCTGCTTCCATTATTACTCTTTTTATTATTATTTTAGTTATAATATCATAAATTAGGTAAAAAAGAGAATAGTAAGTGGTGAGTGAAAATATAAATATTTTAATTTTGAGCATGGTTAGAATGTGTAGTGAAATTGGTGATGAGATAAAAAGAAAATTATCAAAACAAAATAGAGAACTTGGAGTTTTTGAATGTCAAAATTAGTACCTTGTTCACATTGTCATTTAGAATTTGATGAATCAGTGATGATAAAAGAGGACGGAGATAACGAGTTGTATTTTTGCTGTAATGGCTGTCAAGGGGTATATCACCTTTTATGTGATGATGGTTTGGATAATTTTTATGAAAAAGTTGGGAATAAAAAATTATCAAAACCTTTGGCTTTGGGTGAAGATAGTAGTAGTTTTGATATGGAGAGTTTTAAAACAAGATATATTAAAAAAACAGAAGATGGTTTTTCTCGAGTTGATCTGATTATCGAGGGTATTCATTGTGCTGCTTGTATTTGGCTTAATGAAAAAGTACTCAATGAAACTGATGGAATTGTTGATATCAATATAAATTTTACTAATAATAAAGCAAAAGTAGTTTGGGATGAAGATATTATTAAACTTTCACAAATTATTGATAAAATTAGAAGTATAGGATATAACGCTTATCCTTATAATAGAACTGATAGTGAAATAAAAGCAACAAAAAATAAAAAAGATTTTTTCTTAAGAATGTCTATTGCTATTTTTGCTTCCATGAATATTATGATGATTGATGTGGCAAAGTATACAGGATATTTTACAGGTATTGATCCTGAGATGTTACGAATTATTCATATGGCAGAATTTATTTTTGCAACGCCCGTATTATTTTATAGTGGTTGGGTGTTTTTTAGAGGTGCGTATTATGGACTAAAGAACAAAATTATCAATATGGATTTTTTAGTATCATCAGGAGCTACATTAACATACATATATTCTTTATATGTATTATTTGGAGGTGCTGGAGATAGCTACTTTGATAGTGTTGCTATGATTATCACCTTTGTTTTAGTTGGAAAATATTTAGAGGTCTTAGGGAAAAAAAGTGCTGTTGATACAATGGATAAAATAAAATCTCAAATTCCCTTAGAAGCTACTATTATTGTTGAAGGTGAGAAAAAAGTTGTTTCAATAGATCAAATAGAAATAGGTGATATAGTTGAAGTAAAAACAGGTGAAAAAGCGTGTGTTGATGGTGAGGTTATAAGTGGATTTAGTAGTTTTGATGAAAGTACTATAAGTGGTGAATCTATACCTATAGATAAAAAAATAGGGGATACAATATTTTCTGGTACGATTAACACAGAAGCTGTTATACGATATAGGGCGACAAAAAATTATGCTAACTCTACATTTAATCATATTGTTGAGTTATTAGAAGATTCATTAAATTCTAAACCAAAGATTGAAGATACTACACAAAATATATCAAAGTATTTTTCTATTGCAATATTGTCTTTAGCTATAGCAACATTTATAGGATGGTATCTTTATGAGGGGAGTTTTGAACACTCTTTGATTGTTGGTATATCTGTTATTATTATAGCGTGTCCATGTGCCCTAGCCTTAGCTACCCCAATTGCTAGTTTAATTGGTATTAGTTGGTTGACAAAAGAGGGATTACTCTTTAAAGAAGCAAAATTTATAGAAACCTTTGCAAAAATAGATGCAATAGTTTTTGATAAAACAGGTACTTTAACAACAGGAAATTTAACAGTTAAAGATACTCCTTTATCATTAACAAAAGAAGAATTAAATCTCTTATACTCTTTAAGTGATAGTTCTACACATCCTGTTAGTCTTGCTATTAAAAAGTATCTTGAAAAGAAATATAGTAATTTAAAGAGTTTAGAATTAGAGAAGATAGAACAAATACCAGCTTTGGGGATAGCAGCAACTTATGAAAATAGTAGAATTTATGGTGGGAGATTAGAAAATAATATCGATTATAAAACAACAGTCTATCATTTTACTATAAACAATAAATTACTGGCTACTTTTGAACTAGAAGATCAGTTACGAGATGATGCTGTAAAAACAATTCAATATTTTAAAAAGGAAAATATAAAAACAATTTTATGTAGTGGAGATAATGAAGCAACAGTTTCTAAAATTGCAAAAGAGGTTGGAGTGGATCATTATCTATCAAAAATGTCACCAATAGCAAAGGCTGATTATATTAGAAGTTTAAGAGATAATAAACAAATAGTTGTAATGGTAGGTGATGGAGTAAATGATTCTTTAGCATTAAGTAGAGCAGATATAGCTATTGCTATGGGAAACGGAGCAGATATAGCAATTGCTACTAGTGATATTGTTATTTTAAATGACAAGTTACTAGGGATAATAAAAAGTTTTTATATCTCAAAAAGAACATTTAAATTTATCAAACAGAATTTAATCATCTCAACTATTTATAATACAATAACAATTCCTATTGCTATGGCGGGATTTGTTATTCCTTTAGTTGCAGCACTTTCTATGAGTTTGAGTTCATTACTTGTTGTTGCCAATAGTTTAAGAATAAATAATAAAAAAATAGGATTATAATGAATAGTATTTTATGGGTAGAGTTGGTTATAGGAATAATAGTAAGTTTTACTTTATTGGGTATTTTTATATGGGGTGCAAAACAGGGTCAATTTGATGATGGTAAAAAGATTATGAATGGCTTACTTAATGATAATATTGAAGATCTACAAGATGCTGTGAAAAAAGATGAAAAAGTAAAAAGATTAAAAGTAAATAAAAAAGAAAAATTAAAAAATAGTTAAAAAAAGCCAACTACTTTTAAGTAGTTGGCTTTTGGGGTTGGTAAAATAAAAATTATTTACCAAGTCCTGTTGATTCTAATTCAGCTACACTATACTTTGCAACTTGACCTTTCATAACACCTTTCATAGGTCCACCATAAGTACCATTTTTGTACCCTACTAATGAAGCAGAAACTTCAGCTTTTGTTAAATCTTTAACAATTTTAGACTTTCCTAAAGCTTTCTTTTCAAAATTTGCACCATGACACCCCTTACAGGCCCCAAGATTTACAGCAGCACAGGCTGCAACAGATAACACTAATGTTCCTAATACGATTTTTTTCATATTTTCCTCCTAATTTAATGTAATAAATGATACTAATTTATTACTTCAAGTTGTCTTATAATTTTTTGGAAAATTTGATTTAATTTTATTAAATAATAAGACTATTATTAAAATTTATAGATA
>PDWI01001940.1_pt1 | contig 31929 bp, 29 predicted proteins | sample 1430891 | NCBI WGS metagenome assembly PDWI01 (sample SAMN01162508, study PRJNA174530) | Oral metagenome, whole genome shotgun sequencing project. | biome: Marine environment; feature: Marine mammal; material: Swab sample of the gingival sulcus; isolation source: swab sample of gingival sulcus... | reverse complement strand
CCACCAACAGCACAATAAGTACTGCGTAAATTTTTGTCTTAAATCCCATGAGACATCCTTATGTGTTTTATAAAGTGTGATTATAACAAAAAAAAAAAAACGATGCTTAAAATTGGGAAAAAATGATAAATTTTTACTATTTTATCTATAATTTTATTTTAAATATCAAATATATCTAACGAAATATCTTCTTTAAACAGATAAGCTCTTATGTGTAAGGGTATTTTTAAAATTCTACATTTTTCTTTGAAATCTTTTGTCATGATGGTTTTACAAAATGGTGCTATGAAGCCATAATGTTCGTTTTTACCGACTGCGATTTTGTGATTGATAACTGCATTTTGCTTTAAAGCTTCTAGCCTTGTTTTTTCACTCATGATAAAGCCTAAGGATTTAACGGCTTTGTCTATCATTCTCATGTTTGTAAGTTCGTCGTCTAATTTGTAAATAAAAAGCTCTTTTATGACTTTATAAAACTCTTTTTGTTTTGCATCTTTACTTAAAAAAATTAAGCTTTTTGCTATACCTTTTGAATATTTTTTCATTAAAGGATTGCAAATTTTTCTAAATTCATTTCTTTTATATTTTTCATTAAAATTACTCTCATCAATAAAATATCTAAAAGAATTTTTTTGCAAATATTCTAAAATCTCATCTCGAGAATTGTCAAAAATAGGTCTTATAAGAGTATAATTTTTTCTTTTTTCGCACTCTTTAAAACCCACCAATTCATCGACTCCAGCACCTTTGCAAATTTGCATCATGAGCCATTCAAATCTATCGTTTAATTGATGAGCTAGCAAAAGAGTATCATAAGAATGTTTATTTATCAAATCTTCAAAAAAATCGTAACGAATTTTTCTAGCTTCATGCTCAAAATTTGACGAAGATAATTTGCATTTTAAGACATAAATTTTCTTATCATGAAGTTTGGCTAAATTTTTTGCATGAGCCATCTCTTCATCACTTTGTTCTCTTGTTTGATAATTTACAAATGCCAAATCAAAATCAATATCAGCTTTAAGCAAAAGATGAAATAAAGCCGAACTATCAACTCCAGCTGAAAAGGCTAAGAGATTTTTACTTTTTTTCAAAATCTCTTTATAGTTTAATTTCATGGATTAATAGGTTTTAATTTCAAAAAGATATTTATGATCTTGTGGTAAAGCTTCATAGATATTTTTAGCTAAATCTTGAATTTCCCATAAAGCTGATTTATCACTTCTTAAAGTCAAAAAATTTTGCAAACTTCTAGCATTTATCGTCCAAGTAAGTTCAGTTTTATAACACTCTGGTAAGCAGTATTTTGCCCTATCATTTAAAACATTTTCTTTTAATACTTGACGCAAATTTTCCAATGCTTTTATACTCATGGTATCGACTAATTCATTTTCGGTTAAAACTAAATATTTACTTGCTCTAGTGAAATCATTTTCTAAAAACTCTTCTTCACTTTTTAACTCTTTTAAAGTATAGCGAGTTGATTTTACGCTTAAACTTGCAATTCTATGTCTTGCTAACTCTTGCAAACAAGCTCGTGAAATACCTTGAATATAAAAAGTATAGACTAAATGTTCAAGAGTTGAGGAATGTTTGAATTTATTTCCAACTCTATCGATTAAATCCAAATCTTTTTTACCACCATCATCACTTTTATCAAAACTTTGCCAACAAGTTCTAATAGCACTTGCACACTCCTTTAGTGAAGTGTGCTGTTTTAATGTAATATTCATGATTGTCCTATTTTATTTTTTTACACAGTTCCTTGATCTATCATGGCGTCTGCAACTTTTCTAAATCCTGCTATATTTGCTCCCATGACTAGATTTCCTGGTTGCTTGAACTCTTCTGAAGTTTCATAAGAGACTTCAAAGATATTTTTCATGATATCTCGTAATTTTCTATCAACCTTGTCAAAACTCCATTTTTGCATACTTGCATTTTGAGCCATTTCAAGCTGACTTGTAGCCACTCCACCTGCATTTGCTGCTTTTGCTGGACCATAAAGCATGTCATTTTTACTTAAAAAGAAATTGACCGCATCAAGAGTAGATGGCATATTTGCACCTTCACAAACACATCTACAACCATTTTTATATAGTATTTTTGCATCTTCTAAGCTTAATTCATTTTGTGTAGCACTTGGAAATGCGGCATCACAATGAACACCCCAAACTCCATTTTGACCATTTGGATATTTTGAAACTGGAGTATAAATCGCATGAGGATGCTCTTTGATATACTCTTGCAAACTTACTCTTTTTACCTCTTTTAAGTTTTTCAAAACTCTTAGATCAATGCCTTCTTTATCATAAATAAATCCACCCGAATCACTACAAGTAACAGGCTTTGCACCAAGTTCATAAAGCTTTTCTATAGTATAAATTGCAACATTTCCTGCTCCACTAACTGTACAAATTTTACCCTCTAAATCTCCATTTTGCTTATCATACATCTCTTGTGCAAAATAGACAGAACCATATCCAGTCGCTTCTGTTCTAGCTAAACTTCCTCCCCAATTTAAACCTTTGCCCGTTAATACTCCTTCAAAACTTCCAGTTAATTTTTTAAATTGACCAAACATAAACCCAAGCTCTCGTCCGCCAACTCCAATATCTCCTGCAGGAACATCTCTAGTCTCACCTATGTGTCTGTAAAGCTCATTCATGAAGCTTTGACAAAAACGCATGACTTCATTATCACTTTTTCCTTTTGGATCAAAATTACTTCCACCTTTTGCTCCGCCTATGTTTAATCCTGTGAGAGAATTTTTAAAAATTTGCTCAAATCCTAAAAATTTTATAATGCTAAGATTTACTGTTGGGTGAAATCTAAGTCCGCCTTTATATGGACCAATGGCTGAATTAAACTCAACTCTATATCCTACATTTACTTGCATTTCTCCATTATCATCAACCCAAACAGTTCTAAACATCAAAGTTCGCTCAGGAATTATCATTCGCTCTAAAATCCTAAATCTTTTATATTTCTCTTCAGCTTTTAAAAGTGGTTTTAATGAGTCAATAACCTCTTTGGTCGCTTGATAAAACTCATCTTGACCATAGTTAATCTTACTTAACTTATCCATTACACCATTTACATAACTATCCATGATAACTCCTTGTTTTATTAGATATCATTTATTTTATACAAAACTTTATTAAAATTAGATTGTGTGATAAAAATTTTATTAAAAATTCTTATAAGTTGTTACGATTGACCTCTTTTAAAAATCTTTTTAAGCTAAGAAGTTGTTTTTGTTTTAATGGATAGTGAATTAATTTTAAATAAGCTAAAATATCTTTTTTACTAATCTGTCTTGAAAAAGAATAATCTTGTAAAATATATTGAGGAATTTTTATGTTTTGATGCAAAAAATTTTTGGATAATTTTTTATAAAATTTATAGTTTTTTCGTACGCAAAATCTAGCAAATACAAAGGGCAAAGAAGTCTTTTTATGCCAAAGAGTAACCAAATCCACATAATCATCTGGATTTTTAAGATATGCTTTTAAGGCTCTATCTCCTATAATAACCTCTCCGTGAGTATTTAATATTTTAGCTAATGCATTTGAAGTAGCTGAGGCTTTATCATATTTGGTAGGAGTATTTTTTTTTACTAAAACACTATCAACTTTTTTGTAAGCACTAATACCAAAATTTAAGGTTTTATAATTTCTTTTTACACTTTGCACACTTGAGATAATCGCTGCATCAATTTGCCCAAAATATAATTTTTTGTTAATCTCACTTGGTACTCCTTTGTTATATTCGATAGTTTTTTTGAAACTATTTTGCAAAGGCAATCGTTTTAAATATACATGAAAAGGGAGCAAATTTATATAATCAATCTTACCAAATTTCAAGATTTATCCTTGATTGTTTAATGAAGATATTTTCTCTTGGGCAAATTCTATAATTCGTTGTTGAGTAAGTAATATATCTTCATCATCTTCATTTTGCAAACGCCTTAAATGATTTAAATTTATTTTTTTGATATATTTTTTATTCTCTTTCATGATTTTATGCAAATCGATTATGATTTCATCTAAGGTAAGTCCATTGTCATGATGTATTTTTTGCACATACTCTTTAGTAACATTGATTAAAATTTCTATTCTTTTTTCATCATGACCATAAATCTCTAAGGCAATTTTTCTTAATTTATTATAAGTTTCTTCATCATTATTTGCATTTACAGAGATAATCGCTGCAAAAAATTTTGCCCTAAACTCTAATGAACGATGGTGATATACAAAAAGTTCTCTAAACATAGAAAGAAAACCCAATTTAATATTTTTTAATTTCATTTTTATCCTTTGAATTTTATCCAAATAATAGCTTTTTAAGATTTTTTTAGATAAAATCTTACTTGCCTCTTTTTAGACTTGTGCAATGCTTTTTTAAAGCAAGGCTTCAGGGCGGGAACGCAGCAGAGCACTTTTTGATCGTATGTGCCGCAAGTATCTGAAAAGAGGTTTTAAAAATATTTTTCTACCTCACAAGCTAATTCATAAAAATTAATTCCATTCATCGTACCTTTTTGTTTAAAATCTTGCTTTATACTCTGTATAGCTTTGATTAATTCTTTTGATTTTACTCCATAACTAATCGAAATTACCGCTTCTATAAAAGCTGCTAATTTATCGCACTGTTTTAAAGCAACACCGTCAATTGCACGATATTTATCTTCATTATAAGTAGTTAAGGTATCAACAATTTTTATATTTTTATAATAAATTCTATTTACAAATTCATTTTTTTTATCATTGTAAATTCCTAAAATATAAGCAAATTCATCTTTAATATTTAGCGGAATATTTGGCATGATTTCTTCATCAATCTTTGCCATTTCAAATTCGCATATCAAATCATCAAGCCCATCGACTGAATATTTCACAGGTGAAATAATGTCTCTTGTCAAAGCCTCTGGTAAGTCATGAAATAAAGCACATAAGAAATTAAATTTTATTCTATTTTTACAAGCTCCTATCTTTAAAGAGTAAAAATACGATAATATCGCGACTATGAGCATGTGACCTAAAACTGAAGTCTCTGGAATGCGAGGTGTTTGAGCCCATCTTTTTTGAAATCTCAATCTCCCACTTAAATCAATAATACGAGCTAATTTTTTATTTAGCATAATTTTTTGCACACCTAAAAGCGAATAATAATCTTCTATTTCATCTTCTACTGCTTTTTTTACATTATCAATATCACTTAAAAATTGACTTGTTTGGTAGATGATAGAAAATTCCCATCTAGTTGAGAGATAGGAAGCTGCTTGTAAAATAAACCTCTCTTTTTCCCATTTTTTTCCATCATCTAAATATCTTTTAAAATCTTCATAAAATGTATCATCTAATGAATTTTGAAGTTTTGTAAGCACCCAAGTATTGATTTGTTGTGATTTTTTTTGTATAGAGCTATGAAAAACATCAGGCCGTATGTCAGTTACCACAACACGGCGTAAAAATTCGTAAATTCCAGCTTGTATTAAATTATTTATATCAATATTTTCTTCACAACTAGCTAAAAAATAAGCTATTATAAATTTATGAGCTTGTTTATCAAGTTCCATTAAATCAATCATTCGTGGATAATCATTCCATCTTTCTATCGAAGCTGCTGCAAAAATTTGCTCTATCAATTTAGGATTTATCATCTATTTTTTCCATTAATTTTGGTTTTTCTATCATGTAACCTTGTAGCATATTGATTTTTAATTTACTCAAAATTTCATAATTATAAGAGTTTTCAACAAACTTTGCAATTGATATTATATTTAATGATTTTAAGAGTTCGATATATAAATTTAAAATTTTTAAATATCGTTTATTATCTAAATTTTTTGTAAATTCTAAATCAAAACTAGCATAATCAATCGGTAATTTTTTTAAATACTCTAAACTTGCGTTATTTCCTGCAAAATGGTTAAGTAAGAAACTAAAACCCATTTTTTTATATTCATTTAAAATTTCACTAAATCTTCTTACATCATGATAAGTTTTATCTTCCCAAAAAGCAAAGATAATCTGTTTAGCATTTAAATTTTTAGTAGCAATTTTTTCTTTGATAAAGTTTATAAATTTTTCATTTCTTAGTACATAAGGACTAACATGAATGCAAATTTTTATATTTTGAGGTATATTTTTAATGTATGGCAATAAATTTTCTATCACTCTTTGGTCAAAAATTCGTTCATATCCATTTTTATTTATAACTTTTCTTAATTGCAAATTTGTAAATGAACCAAACTTATCTATATTTAACTTTACTAAAATTTCATAAATTTTTATCTGTTTTGTATTTAAATCAAAAATAGATTGATTAAAAAACAAAAAATTATTATTTTTTATAGCTTTTAGGGTTAAATTATTGAAAACATTTAATTGCAACAAATCATTCATATCGTCATTATCATCATCAAATTGATATAAAAGATTGTTTATGATATTTTTTGCACTCTTATCATGACTTGAACTTGTGATGACAAAATCTAATTTTACTTCTATACCTTTTATATAATTTTTTTTAAGCTCATTTGAAAAAGCAATAAAAAGTTGTTTACTAATATTTTGTTTTTCATTTAGTAAAACGATAAAATATCCACCTCCATATCGTCCTATTGGTGTATTTGCATATTTTTTTGATTTTAAAAAATTGTCCAATTTTACAGCAAACATTTTCAAAACCACATCACCAAAAACGACACCATATCGATTTGTAATATCATCAATATTTGAAAGTTTAAGTAAAATTACACTTTTGTTTTTTTTAAAATTTTTTTCTATCAATTCAAACATATAAGTTCGATTGAAAGTTTTTGTTATTCCATCAATCAATGTACTTTTAAAACCAAAATAGATGAGATAAAAAATAAAATATACATAAATTAATGACAAAATTACAAGCAATATTATATCATTATCTTTTAGAAAAGTTACCTTTATAAGCAAAATATAACAAATCATCAAAGCTATAAAAGGAAAACCGATTTTTAGAGCTATTATAAACCGATTTTCCCTCTCTTTGATTTCAGAATATATCATTAAACATCCAAATGTTTTACATCTTTTGCATGTTCTTGTATGTAAGCTCTTCTAGGTTCAACTTCATCGCCCATGAACAAAGTAAATGTATCACTCGCTACTTCTTCATTGTCTATGGAGATTTTTAAAAGTCGTCTATTTTCAGGGTCCATTGTTGTATCCCAAAGTTGGTCTGGGTTCATTTCACCTAAACCTTTATAGCGTTGGATATATGCACCTTTTTTGGCATTTTTCTCTATTGTCTCAAGTACGCTTATAGGATTTTTTCCTTCAAAAATATCGCCTCTGTCGTTTAATTTATCTTTGATAAATAATGCCTCTTCATAAAGTGGATTTGTAAATAAATCATCATTTATAACAAGCTCTTCAAGTCCATCATTTGTTTGTACATAAAGATGAATTTCCTCTTCATTTACACTTGAATTTAAGATATTATAACCCTCACTTACTAAGTATTCTTTCATGATAACACTTAACTTTTCATAAGGCTCTTTTATGATGTCTGGATTTTCTATCATATACTTAATACCCTCAATGACAGAATATCTTTTTTCAAGCTCTTTTAAAATATTTCTATAAGCAGAAACAATTTTTAAATAATCAATTAAATCGCTATTTCCAATACCATCAACTTCAATGCTAGAAATTCCATTTTCTATTAAAAAATTATTTAAAGCAGTATCATCTTTTAAATATATCTCTTTTTTATCTTTTTTATAGCGATAAAGTGGTGGTTGTGCTAAATATACATATCCAGCATCCACAACAGGGCGTAAAAATCTAAAAAAGAAAGTCAATAAAAGCGTTTGAATATGGCTTCCATCAACATCGGCATCAGTCATTATTATAATTTTATGATAACGAAGTTTTTCTTCATCAAACTCTTCACCAATTCCACATCCAAGTGCGGTTATCATATTTTTAATTTCATCTGATTTTAAAATCTTATCAATGCGAGATTTTTCAACATTTAAAATCTTACCCTTTAGTGGTAAAATCGCTTGAAAAACCCTATCTCTACCTTGTTTTGCACTACCTCCAGCACTATCACCCTCCACCAAGTAAAGCTCACTAACACTAGCATCTTTACTTTGACAATCAGCCAATTTTCCTGGAAGTGTTCCAACTGAAAAAGCATCTTTTCTTCTTGTTAAATCTCTAGCTTTTTTTGCAGCTTCTCTTCCTCTTGCAGCAGCAAGTGCTTTATCCATGATGATTTTTGCTTCAATTGGATTTTCTTCAAAATATTTTGCAATTTGCTCATATGAAAGTCTTTGGACTATTGGTTTTACATAAGTATTTCCTAATTTTCCTTTGGTTTGCCCTTCAAATTGAGGCTCAGGAACCTTTACGCTTACAATAGCAATCAAACCTTCTCTAACATCATCACCAGTTACTTTTGTATCTTTTTCTCTTTGGTTTGCATTTGCATTTATATATGCACTAATTGCTCTTGTAAGTCCTGCTCTAAAACCGGCTTCATGAGTACCACCATCTGGAGTTTTGATATTATTTACAAATGAATATAAAGTCTCACTATAACCTGTGTTGTAAAGCAAAGCTATATCAATCTCTAAATCTTCAATTGCTTCACTAAAATAAAATGGTTTTGCTATTTGGTCTTTTTTATTTAAATCTGTTACAAATTGTTCCAAACCACCTTCAAAATGATAACTCTCAGATTTTCCAACACGGTTATCCTTAAAATTAATTGTTATTTTTGGATTTAAATATGCAAGTTCTTTAAATCTTTTAGAAAGTACTTCAAATTCAAAATCAGTAGTTTCAAATATACTGTCATCTGGAAAAAATTCAATTTGAGTTCCTGTTTTTCTTACATTATCTCTTACTAAATCAAGTGGAGTTTGAGGAATACCTTTACTAAATTCTTGTCTAACTTCTTTTCCATCTCTTTTAATGCTCATGATAAGTTTTGAACTAAGTGCATTTACAACAGAAACACCTACACCATGAAGACCACCAGAAACTTTATAAGTATCTTTATCAAATTTACCACCAGCATGAAGTACTGTTAAAACAACAGTAGCAGCTGGAATTTTTTCAGTTGGGTGCATGTCAGTTGGGATTCCACGACCATTATCACTAATAATAGCACTACCTTCATTTGTAATTTCAACATTTATCGTATCACAATATCCTGCCATTGCTTCATCGATTGAGTTATCAACAACTTCATAAATCATATGATGAAGTCCATTTATATTTGTATCGCCTATGTACATACCAGGTCTTTTTCTAACTGCTTCAAGACCTTTTAGTACTTTAATATTACTCGCTCCGTAATTATTTTCCATATTTTCTCCGTTTTTATATTATTATTGGCATGACTATTGTTATAAAATCTTCACTTTCAAGTGTAAAAGGAATTTTATTGTCATTATATCCTAAGGTAAAATTATTGTCTTCTATTTGTGATAGAAAATCTAAAATCGACTTTGAATAAGTAGCAAGATAAATCTCTTCATCAAGTCCTGTTTGGTATTCTATTTGTGTTTTTGCTTCTATATTGTCTTCATTTAAGCTTTCAAATAAAATACTATCTGGCTTAAATGTAATTTTAATTTCATTTGAAATGATAGATATCTGTTTGATTGCTTCAATCATTTTTTCACGATTTAATAAAATTTGATATTTTTTTTCTTTTGGTATGATTTGTTCATAATTTGGAAATTTTCCATTTATAAGCTTAGAAAAAAATGTAAAGTTTTGAGATTTTGCTATAAAAACTACTTCATCATAAAAAATTTCTATCTCATCAAAAAATAGCTTTTGTATTTCAGCTATGGCTTTTTTAGGAATGATGAGTTTTAATTCTTGTGATGATGGAGTGTGAATTGTACTTAAAGCTAATCTTTTAGTATCTGTTGAGACTAGATTTATGTATTCATTTTTTATATCTATTAAAGCTCCGTTTAATTCATATTTTGGATTGTTTAAATCAATGGCAGGAGCTATTTTTTTGATGCTTCTTACAAATTTAGCTGAATTTACTTCAAATTTTGGTTTTCCTTCAATCTCTGGAAAAGAAGGAAATTCATTTGGATTAAACATTGGAAGTTTATATTTTGAATTTTTTTGCTTTATGTAAAGATATTCATTGATTGTTTCAAGTATCACTTCATCATTTTTTAGTATTTTTATAATGTCAAATAGCTTTTTGCCATTTGCTGTTGCTTGTCCCTCATTTATAATGTTTATATTTGTAGTATTATAATTTAATCCTATTTCAAAATCACTTGCTTTTACTTCTAAAATATTATTTTTACAAGTTATGCATAAATGTGAAGTTATTTGTGATAAATCTTTTTTTTCTAAGTATGGTTGAGTGTTTATCAAAATACTTTCTAAAACACTTTTGTTGATTGAAACTTTCATTTTTTTCTCCTTTTTTTATTTTTATTAAAATAAATTATTAGTAATAATATATAGCCGTGAAAATGTGAAAATTTTCATTTTCATTTGAATTTCTAGGCTTTTGTAATGTGAATAAATTTTATGAATTTTTCACAGATATTCACATTATTTTATCACATCAATCCTCTACTTTCGTTAAAATTTTGTTTTTTAACTCTTCAACTCTAAGTTTAAAATGTTCATCTTCTATAATGAGTTTATTTATGGTTTTTATATTGTGTGAAATCGCTGTATGGTCTTTCATTCCAAAAAATTTAGCAAGTTCTGGTGTTGAATTTGGCGTTAAGTCTCTTGCTAAAAATATGGCAATTCTTCTAGCTTCTACTATATTTCTTGTTCGTTTTTTACTTTTTATTTCACTCGGTTTTATATTTAGGGTTTTTGAAACGATATTTATGATATCTTCAAGAGTGATATTTTCTCTTTTTTCCTTGATTTGTTCTTTCATGACATTTTTTGCAAATTCGATGGTTATCTCTTGTCTCATGAGTGAAGCATAAGCATTTAGTGAAATGATTGCACTTTCGATTTCACGGATATTATCTCCCATATTTGAAGCTATATAGTTTATAACTTCTGTGTTCAAATCAATACCATCAAGTTCGCATTTTTTTTGTATAATTGCGATTTTTGTCTCTAATTCAGGAAGTGTGATATCAGCTATCAAACCCCATTCAAAACGAGTTTGAAGTCGTTGTTCTAGTCCGTTTATCATCTTTGGAGGTTTGTCTGAAGTAAGAACTATCTGTTTTTTTGCATTGTGAAGTTCGTTAAAAGTGTGAAAAAACTCTTCTTGAGTTTGGATTTTATTTGAAAAAAACTGCACATCGTCGATCAAAAGTACATCACATTGTCGATATTTTTCTTTAAATCTATCCATAGTATAATTTTGCAAATTGTAAGTAAAATCATTCATGAATTGTTCGCTAGTTGTGTAAATGACCACTTTGCCTTTGTTTTGTGCATAATTTCCTATAGCTTGAATGAGATGAGTTTTTCCAAGTCCTGTTGGGCTATATAAAAATAGAGGATTGTAAATCATTCCTAAAGATTTTGAAATCCTCTGACATGCACCAAAGGCTACTTTATTGCTATTTCCTACAACAAAGCTATTAAAAGTAAATGATGGATTTAATATGGTATTTTTACTAGATTTATTATTTACTTCTTTCATTTTGATTTTTGTTAAAATCTCATTTTTTTCATTTACTATAATGCTAACTTGTGGTTTGATACCTGTTTTGGTTTCAAATAGATGAGCTATTTTTTTTGAGTATTTTGTTTTGATCCAATTTGCCACTAAAGGGTTTGAAGCTTTAAATACGACTAGATTTGATTTTGAGTATTTTTCTTCGTAATTTAGCTGTTTGATATATCGATTAAATTCATTTGGAGATATTTCATCTTTAAGCATATTTATTACATCATCAGCTAACACAAAGGCTCCTTTAAACTTTAAAACTATATTTTATCAAAATATGCTTAAATTTATGATAAAATGAAATATGATTTTATATTTGATTAAAAGTAGGCATTGACCAATCAGCCTTTTTAGATATTTAATAAAACAGAGTTTTTAGATATTTTATCTATCAAGTTTTTGCATATTTTGGGTCTTGTTTTTTGATAGCTTTGTCTTTGTACATATTTTGATCTGCTATATGCATGGCTTTGCTAAAGTCATCTCCTGCTTCAAGATTGCAATACTCATATCCATATGAAACACCAAAACGATCTTTGATAACATCATCTACCTCAGAATTTTCATAAGTATCAGCTAATTGTAAAAGTTCGATTTGTATTTTTGTATTTTTTGGTGCATGGTAGATGACAACAAATTCATCTCCACCGATTCTAAATATCTCTTTGTTAAATTTAGGATTAAACTCTTTTTTAAGAGTATCAGATAATAATTTTATAATCAAATCACCATATTTGTGTCCAAATTTATCGTTTATATATTTTAAATTATTTATGTCTAGCAAGATAATGTAAAAAGAAGCTTTAGACTTGTCATAGTCTATCCTTTTTTCCGATAGTGCAAGGCGGTTACCAGCTTCTGTTAGTTTGTCGATCAATGCTAGTTTTTTATAGACTTGTGCCTTTATTTTTTCATCTCTATTTTCTATCAAAAAGCTAAAAAAATCATAACATTGTATTATACAAAATACCAATACACTTCCTTTGAAAAAATAGTGTAATTGAGTTAAATTGTTTATGTGATTAAATATGCTCTGTCCAACAATTCCTAGCATCAAAATTGTAAAAGAGATTTTAATAATAGTGAATTTAATATTTTTTTCATCATTTGTTGCAAAAAGATGTAGCATTAAGCCGAAAGCAAAAATATTTAAAATATAGCTATATTTGACCAATTCTTCAAAAGTATTGATATTTAAAAATACTAAAATATATTGAATGATAACATTAATAGCAGTTGTTATAATACCTAATTTTATGAGTTGAATTTTTGCATTCTCATTAGCTCTTTGTATTAAAGCACTCAGTATGAGCATAGGAATTAGCATGATTGATGTGTATGTGCAAATGTAAAGCAATACACTATAGCGATTTAATACAAAATATCCCAAAGGCATAGAGGTTACAATCAAAACAAAAAGAGATAGGCACAAAAGCCCAATAAAATTGAAATATTTTTCTATTTTGGATTGTTTTTTGAAAAAATTCATGGTTGCTATAATACTTACAAAAATAACAACTATAAAAATCAAAACAAGATAGTCAAACCAGCTATCACTTAAAAAATAATCTGTAATAATATTTAATCTTTTTGCTATTTTAACCTGTTTTAGTTCATAAGTTACAGGGTGTTTTACATCATTTTCATAATAAAGTGTTATTTTATTTTTTTTAATTCTTTTTGGTAAGTCAATGAGTAGTAAAGTGTTGTTTTCGGCATATTTATGCTTGTTTGTAGTGCCAAAATTTCTATATATAATTTTATTATCTACTTCGCATCTTAGTATGGTATTTTTTGTAATAAATGAAATCGTTTTATTATCTATCATGCCTATGTTATCGAGGTTAAGTATTATTTTAAAATTTTTTTCAGTAGTTATGGCATAAGGTATATTTTCGTGTAAAATAGTACCATCTTCAAAGATAATATCTATAGGACCTTTAAACGAGTATGGTGCTACTAAATCTTTTTTTTGTAATGAAAGTAAATCTGAATTTGTGCCAATAAAACCAATACTAATCGTTGTTATAATAAGTGCTATAATGAGGACAAATTTATCCAAATGTTTTATTATAGTGTTTAAAAATTTCATATATTACATTTTTACCTAAACTTATTTTTTATTTATAACAAAGATACAATTCTAGCATAAAATAACTTTAAAAGCAATTTTTATACGAAAAATCAATTGTAGATTATGGATAATTGGAAAGGTAAGTGGTTTTTTTGAAATTTTTTTTTCATATTTTATCCTTTTTAATTTTTTTTTGCTAAAATATTGCAAAATATTTGTTTTAGGAAATAGAAGTGAAAAGTTTAATAATAGTAGAATCTCCAGCAAAAGCACGGACTATAAAGAATTTTTTAGGAAAAGATTATGAAGTTATAGCTTCAAAAGGTCATGTTAGAGATTTGCCAAAAACTAGTTTTGGCATAGAGATAGAAAATGGAAATTTTAAACCCCAATATCGAGTACAAAAAGACCATTCAAAGCTAGTAAGCGAAATAAAAGCCTTAGCAAAAAAATGTGAAACCATCTATATCGCAACCGATGAAGATAGAGAAGGAGAAGCCATAGGCTATCACATAGCAACAGCCATAGGGAAAAAACCAGAAAGCTTGCCGCGAATTGTCTTTCATGAGATCACAAAAACCGCGATCGCAAATGCGCTAAACAACCCTAGAAGTATAGACACAAAAAGTTTTGACGCCCAACAAGCAAGAAGACTTTTAGATAGAATCGTCGGTTACAAACTCTCTCCACTTCTTGGCTTAAAAATCCAAAAAGGTCTCTCAGCAGGAAGAGTGCAAAGTTCGGCTTTAAAAATAGTTGTAGATAAAGAAAGAGAAATCAAAGCATTTAAGCCCCAAGAATTTTGGAGCATAGATGCTATTTTTAATCCTGATGAGATTGAAGCTATTTTGGTAGAATTTGAAGGCGTAAAGCAAGAAAAGATGACCATTACAAATGGCGATAGGGCAAAATATATTTATAAAATAATCAAAGATGAAAATTTTAGCGTAAAAGATATCATCAAAAAAGAGAGAAAAACCCCGACTCCGCCACCTTTCATGACTTCAACACTCCAACAAGCCGCTTCAAGTACTTTAGGATTTAGCCCCAAAAAGACCATGATGATAGCTCAAAAGCTTTATGAGGGCGTAAAAACCCACAAAGGCGAGAGTGGAGTTATCACTTACATGAGAACCGATAGCTTAAATTTGGCAAAAGAAGCCGTTAGTGAAGCAAGAAATGTGATAGGCAAAATCTATGGAGAAAAATATTTACCAAAAAAAGCAAATTTTTACTCAACAAAATCAAAAGGAGCCCAAGAGGCTCATGAAGCAATTCGTCCAACAATGCTTGATTTTACTCCTCAAGTTGCAAAAAAATACTTAACTAAAGATGAGTTAAATTTATATTCACTCATTTACAATCGCTTTTTAGCTTGCCAGATGTTACCTGCGATTTTTGAAAGCCAAAGTGTGTTAATAGCATCTAAAAGCGGTGTTTTTAAAGCAAGTGGTAGAGTTTTAATTTTTGATGGATTTTATAAAGCTTATGGCTCAAGCGATAAAGATAAATTATTGCCTAACTTAAAAATTGGACAAGAACTCAAGTTTAAATGCTTAGATGCAAATCAGCATTTTACCGAGCCACCCGCAAGATTTTCAGAGGCAAGTTTGATTAAAAATCTCGAAAGCCTTGGCATAGGAAGACCTTCAACTTATGCCCCGACCATTTCAATACTAAGCTCAAGAAATTATATAGAAATTGACAAAAAAAAGATAATTCCAACCCAAATTGCTTTTACTGTTATCGCTTTACTTGAAGAGCATTTTTCGCAAATCGTCGATAGTGCTTTTACTTCTTCTATGGAAGAGTCGCTTGATTTGATTGCTGAGGGAAAAAAAGATTGGCAAAAGGTTTTAGGAGATTTTTATGAGCCATTTATCCAAAAAATTGATGAAGGTAAAAAAAATATAAAAAGCCAAAAAGTCGCCATTCCAACAGGAGAAAATTGCCCAGATTGCGGCAAAGAGCTCGTACAAAGAAAAGGAAGATTTGGTGAATTTATCGCTTGTAGTGGATTTCCAAAATGTAAATATTCTAAAAATTTAGGTGAAAAAGTCAAAAAAGAAGTCATAAAATTAAGCATTCCTTGCCCCGAGTGTGGTGGCGACATCGTACAAAGAAGCTCAAGAAGAGGCAAGTTTTATGGTTGCGGAAGTTACCCTAAATGCAAATTTATCTCAACTTATGAGCCAACAGACAAAAAATGTCCTGAGTGTGATTATATCATGTCAAAAAGAGAATTAAAAACAAAAGTTGTTCATGAATGTCTTAAATGTAAGCATAAGGTTGAGGAGTGAGGATTGGCATTATTTCAGATTCTCATGCAAGAGTGGATTTGGCAAAATTTTGCATACAAAAACTCAAAAAAGAGGGAGCAGAGTTTTTAATACACGCAGGAGATATTGTAAAAGAAGAAACACTTAAACTTTTAGAAAAAAGTTTGCTTCCCTATAAGGCAGTTTTGGGAAATAACGACATGAAATTAAGGCATTTAAAAGATAAGTATGAACTTTTTAAAGAGCCTTACTATTTTAAGTTTGAGGAGTTAAAAATCAAGCTCATGCATCATCCTTTATATCTAAAAGCTGATGTAGATTTGATCGTTTATGGTCATACTCATTATTTTGAAGTAAAAAGGACAAAAAAGAGTTTTTTTATAAACTCTGGCGAGGTTTGTGCTAGAAAAAAAAATCTTTGTGAATGTGCTTTACTTGAGATTAAGGATAAAAAATATAAGGTTAAGCGATTTACTTGTAAGCCTGATAAGTTGAAATGGAAAGAAGAAGTTAAGGAATTTAAAAAGTGAATAAAAAAATTATGCTTTGTGCTATTAGTAATATTTCTAGTGGAAATTGCGGTGAAGACTGCTCATTTTGTACTCAAAGTGTCCATCATGACAGCAAAATAGAAACATTTAAAAAAAAACCTTTGGAGCAAATCCTAAACGAAGCGAAGCATGCAAAGAAAAATAAAGCTCTTGGATTTTGCCTTGTAACATCGGGTAAAGGCATGAATGATAAAAAACTTGAATTTGTTTGTGAAGCTACTAAGATGATTAAAAAAGAGCTAGATATCATGATTATTGCATGTAACGGCATAGCCTCTTATGAGCAATTAAAAGAACTTAAAAAAGCAGGAGTGGATAGTTATAATCACAACATAGAAACTTCAAAAAATTTTTATGAAAAAATTTGTTCCACTCATGATTGGGAGCAACGATATGAAACTTGCGAACTGGCAAAAAAAGCCGAACTCATGCTTTGTTGTGGTGGAATTTTTGGACTTGGAGAGAGTGAGCAAGATAGATTTGATTATATAAAATCATTGCAAGAATTAAAGCCCTTCTCCACTCCTATAAACTTTTTTTTATATCATGAAGCATTAAAAATTCCAGCTTATGATATGAGTGAAACTGAAGCTGTTGGTATCATAAAAAGTGTAAAATCTGCACTTAAAGATACTAAAGTCATGATAGCTGCTGGAAGAGAAAAAGTGTTTGCTAAAAATCCAAAAGCCATGTTTGAAGCTGGAGTTGATGCCATCGTAACGGGCGATTATCTAACTACAAAAGGTGATGAGCCTTGTAAGGATTTAGAGCTTTTAGCCTCTTTGGGTTTAGAACCACAAAGTGAGTGTCATGGCTGAATTATCCATACTTTTTAGTATCTCAGCTATCATATTTTTATCACCATTTTTTTCAAAACTTTTGCGTATTCCTATAGCTCCTGTTGAGATAATTTTGGGTTGTGTGGCTGGATATTTTGGAGTATTGAGTGAAAATCATCTTTTTGAGATTATAGCTGAGGTTGGATTTTTTTATCTTATGTTTTTAGCAGGAACGGAAGTTGATTTAAAAGATTTTTTAAAAATCGATAAAAAGATTTTAAAACAAGGTATTTTGTATCTTATAATACTATATTGTTTATCATTTTTATTTATGTATTATTTAAAGCTTGATAAAATCTCTTTGGTGATTTTTCCATTAATTTCAGTTGGTTTGATTTTGGCACTTTTTAAAGAGTATGGTAAAAATGAAACTTGGCTAAATCTCTCTATGACGATCGGAATTTTAGGTGAAATTGTCAGTATTTGTTTGCTTACATTTGTAGGGGCTATGCTTGAGTTTGGTATAGGATATGAGCTGTATCGATCTATTGGATATTTGATATTGTTTTTAGGTGTAATTGTGCTTTTATTTAGATTTTTAGATGTGCTTTTTTGGTGGTATCCTGAACTAAAAGTATATCTCATGCCTCATCATGATAAAGACGAAAAAGATATTCGACTCTCTATGGCACTATTTTTTGTTTTGATAGCAGTCATGTTAGTGCTTCATCTCGAAATCGCTTTTGGGGCTTTTGTGGCGGGTACCTTTATCGCTACATTTTTTGAGCATAAAAAAGAACTTCCGCACAAACTTGCCTCTTTTGGCTTTGGCTTTTTGGTACCTGTATTTTTCATATTTGTTGGTTCAAATATAGAGATTATGGATTTAAGTAAAGAGGGAGTTTTGCTAAATAGCCTTTTGATAACCTTGATAGGAATTTTCATAAAAATATCTTCATCGTTTATATTTATTAAGGATTTAGGATTTAAAAATACTCTGCTTTTTGGACTTTCTCACTCTATGCCTCTTACTTTAATCATAGCAGTTGTTACAATAGCATTAAAGTCAAAAACAATAAGTGAAAGTACTTATTTGATTTTTGTATTAGTTAGTGTATTTGAGGTAATTGTATCTATGGTTAGTATTAAGTTGATATCACTTATGCGAACAAAAAAGTGATAAGGTGTTTCGTTTAGTAAGCATTGTGATATTTTCTTTTACTAAATGAAACAAAAAGATATATTTTTTGTTTTTCATATGTTATACTTTGAGTAAATTTAACACAAAGGATTTATCATGAGTAAAGATAATGTAACTTTAACTAACAATCAAACAGGAGAAAGTTTTGAATTTCCAATTTTAAAAGCAACAAAGGGTCCAGATGTTATAGATATTTCAACTCTATACAAGCAAACAGGCTTATTTACCTTTGATAGAGGCTATACATCAACTGCGTCATGTCGATCTAAAATAACATATATAGATGGAAATAAGGGCGAATTAATGTATAGGGGTTACGATATTGCCTATTTGGCAAAAAATAAAACTTTTATTGATACTACTTATTTGCTTTTAAATAAAAAATTACCAAACCATATCGAACATGATAGTTTTGAAGAAGAGTTAAAGCGATTGTCGTTTATAAAAGAGAGCATGAAAGCACTTTTTAATGCTTTTCCAGATAATGCACATCCCATGGCGATTTTATCGGCGGCAGTTTCAGCTTTATCAACTTTTTATTTTGAAGATTTATATACTCACAAAAGCGATGATTTTTTAAAATCCGCAAGAAGAATTATCGCTAAAATTCCAACTATTGCAGCTTATTCGTATAGATATTCTAAAGGCTTACCGATCATTTATCCTGACATGAGAAAAGGTTTTATAGAAAACTTTTTGTATATGCTTAGGGGTTTTCCTTACGGATATGTAGATTTAAAGCCAATCGAAGTAAAAGCGCTCGATACCATTTTTACTCTTCATGCCGATCATGAGCAAAATGCTTCAACAACAACTGTTAGAAATGTAGGTTCGACAAATGCCCATCCTTATGCATCGATTAGTGCTGGAATTTGTGCTTTGTGGGGTAATGCTCATGGCGGTGCGAATGAAGCAGTTATTAAACAACTTGCCATGATAGGAAGTGAGGATAGGGTAGATGAATTCATCGCAAAAGCAAAAGATAAAAGTGATCCATTTAGGCTTATGGGTTTTGGACATAGAGTGTATAAAAATTTTGATCCACGAGCAAAGGCTTTAAAAGGTATTGCAGATGAGTTGATGGGGCAGATCAATATCGATAGTAATTTATTAAAAATTGCACACAAAATAGAGCAAATAGCCCTAAAAGATGAATATTTTATTGAGCGAGGATTATATCCAAATGTTGATTTTTATTCGGGTTTGATTTTGTCTGCTTTAAAGATTCCAGTTGAAATGTTTGCTGTGATTTTTGTCATAGGGCGAACTCCAGGCTGGATGGCTCAATGGATAGAGTTAAAAGAGCAACCAGATATAAAAATAGCTAGACCAAGACAACTATATCTTGGGCCAAATCCATCTTAACATTTTAACTCATGATAGCTTAGGTTTTAAATTTTAAGCGAAATATCAAATCGCACTCAAGACGAGTTGCCCATGATGAGTACCCCGAAATCAACGATTTCGACCCATCGGGTCAAAGTCTTTCGCATGATTTAATATTTCGCTTTTTTGGCTTATTTGATTGACACTCTTTTAATCAAATAAAATTTTAATCATTTTTTTGCTAAAATCTTGACCAATAGTTTTTAAAAATCTTTAATTAAATATTAATGTGCTACAAGGAACAAAATGCTAACAGTTATCAAAAGAAATGGACGAATAGAACCACTTGATATTTCAAAAATTAAAAAATATACAAATGAAGCTGTTCAAGGGCTTGATGGAGTGAGTTTGAGCGAATTAGAAGTTGATGCGAAAATTCAATTTCGTGATAGAATTTCGACTGAAGAGATTCAGCAAACTCTCATCAAGACAGCAGTTGATAAGATCGATATCGATAGACCAAATTGGTCCTTTGTTGCTGCTAGATTGTTTTTTTATGACCTTTATCATAAGGTCAATGGATATAGTGGATATGGGCATTTAAAGGAGTATTTTAAGCGAGGCGAAGAGGCTGGAAGGTTGATTTTAGGACTTAAAGATAAATACGATTTAGAAGAGCTAAATAGCTATATAAAGCCAGAACGAGATTTGCAATTTAACTATTTGGGTGCTAAAACTTTATACGATAGATATTTGATTAAAGACTCACAAAACAATCCAATCGAACTTCCTCAGCATATGTTTATGGCGATCGCTATGTTTTTAGCACAAAATGAGCTAAACTCTCAAGAGTGGGCGAAGAAATTTTATGATCTAATCTCAAAATTTGAAGTCATGTTAGCCACTCCTACACTTTCAAATGCGAGAACTCCACGTCATCAGCTAAGTTCTTGTTACATTGGAAGTACGCCTGATAATATTGAGGGTATTTTTGATGCATATAAAGAGATGGCACTTTTAAGTAAATTTGGCGGAGGAATTGGCTGGGATTGGAATAAAGTCCGTGCTATGGGCGGAAGCATCGATGGTCATAAAAACGCAGCAGGCGGCATCGTGCCATTTTTAAAAATCACAAACGACATTGCCATAGCTGTTGATCAATTAGGTACTAGAAAAGGTGCGATTTCGGTGTATATCGAGCCTTGGCATATGGATATCATGGACTTTTTGGATTTGAAAAAAAATTCAGGCGAAGAGAGACGAAGGGCTATGGATCTGTTTCCTGCTTTGTGGATTAATGATTTGTTCATGAAAAGAGTGCAAAATAACGAGCGATGGACACTCTTTGACCCTGATGATGTGAACGATTTAAGCGATGTGTATGGCGAAGAGTTTGAGAGACGATATGAAGAGTATGAAAAAAACCCAAAAATAGCAAAACAAAATATATTAGCAAAAGAGTTATGGAAAAAAATCCTCACAAGCTATTTTGAGTCCGCATCTCCTTTTTTATGTTTTAAAGATAATGCAAATAGAACAAATCCAAATGCTCACACCGGCATAATAAGAAGTTCAAATCTTTGTACTGAAATATTTCAAAATACCGAACCTACTTTATATCAAACAAGGGTAAAATATGAAGATGGAAGTGAGGACATTTTTGACGAAAACCAAATCATCGAAGTCGATGGTGGCATCAAAAAAGAGGCAAAAAAAATAACCGCTCTTGATAGTATAAATGGTAAAAGTATTTTTATAGTCGATAAAAAAACACAAGAGGGCAAAACCGCAGTTTGTAATCTTGCTAGTGTAAATCTCTCAAAAGTAAATACACCTGAAGATATTGCTAGATGCATTCCTATTGCAATTAGAATGCTTGATAATGTGATTGAGCTAAATTTTTATCCTCATGAAAAGGTAAAAACTACTAACTTGCAAACTAGAGCCATAGGGCTTGGAGTCATGGGAGAGGCTCAAATGTTGGCTGAAAATGCAATAGAATGGGGAAGCTATGAGCATTTAGCTAAGATTGATGAGATTATGGAAGGCATTAGTTATCATGCGATTTATTCATCGAGCAATTTAGCCGTTGAGAAAGGAAAATATCCTGAATTTGAGGGATCAAATTGGAGCAAAGGTATCATGCCTATTGATTTAGCTAATGAAAAAGCAAAAGCTTTGGTTAAAAGAAGTGGGCTTTTTGGTAGTGCTACTTATGATTGGGATAAATTAAGGGTAAAAGTTAAATCTCAAGGCATACGAAATGGCTATTTAATGGCAATTGCTCCAACAAGTAGCATTAGTATTTTAGTAGGAACAACACAAACTATCGAGCCTGTATATAAACGAAAATGGTTTGAAGAAAATTTAAGTGGCTTAATACCAGTAGTTGTACCAAATCTAAGCCCTGAAACGTGGCAATACTATAAACCAGCTTATGAAATTGATCAATCCTTGCTTATAAAAGCAGGTGCTATTCGTCAAAAGTGGATCGATCAAGGACAAAGTTTAAATACTTTTATAACGCTAGATAAGGCTAGTGGAAAATATCTAAATGACATTTACATGCTTGCATGGGAGCTAGGAATCAAGTCAAATTACTATCTTAGAAGCCAAAGTCCAGAAACGACAAGTGTTGAAGATGTGGCAGACAGGAGTATAGAGTGTGAAGGTTGTCAGTGAATTCACAATAATTTCACAAAAAATATGTAGATTAAGAATTTAATAAATAAATTTGTTATACAATTTAACGAATTTTATCATAAAGGATCAAACATGAACAAGAAAATTGCTTTAGCAATGGGCGTAGCTATGCTATCAACTTCACTATATGCAGGTAAATGCAGTGATGGTTTTAAGTTAGACTTTACTTTTTTTGGCTCTCCAGATAAGAAGTATGTTGTTACAAAAAATACTTTTAAGAAAATGGTAAGCACATTTAAGGATGAAAAGCTTTTAAATTCTACTGTTGAGATAGATGCATTTAGTCTTGACACAAGTGCGGATTTGAGCAACATGGACAAAAAATGGCCAGCTTCAATGGCAAATATAAGAAATAATAATACAAAAAACAACTTTTTTAAGAAATTTGAAAAAGATGTTGGTAAAATTAGTGCAAAAATCGTAAAAATAGAAGATAAAACTTTAAGTGTTGCAGTTACCATGAATGGCGTTACAAAAGAACTTCCTTTTAACTATAAAGTTGAAGGAGAAACACTAAAAGCAGACGGCAAACTTGATGTTTTAGCTTTCAATACAAATGCTGCTTGGGATAGATTTCAAAAAACTTGCAAAGGTTTTCACCACGGCAAAAGCTGGTCTGAAATAGAGATATTTTTCGAAGTACCTGCAAGTTGTAAATAACATTTAGGGGCTTTATGCCCCTTTAATCTACTAAAAACCTAAACAAATCTCACAATTTAACGATTATTGTCAAAATAAACAGCTTCATAAAAGGATTTATGTATGTTTGATTGTCCATGTGTGATATTAGCTGGCGGTAAAAGCTCGAGAATGAAAACCGATAAAGCCTTACTTCCATTTAAACATTACAATAGCTTATGTGAATATCAAGTTGTTCGATTAAAGCCACTTTTCTCATCTTTATATGTTAGTTGTAAGAGTGATAAATTTGATTTTGAAGTTGATTTGATACTTGATAGTGAAGAGGCATATTCGCCTATGATTGCTTTAAAAAATATTCTTTTTAAATTTCATGATGAAAGTATTTTTATCATCGGGGTTGATATTCCTTTTGTGTGTGAAGAAGAAATTCACATGTTATACTCTTATGTGAATAATTATGATGCTATTATACCTAAAACTCCTAAATTTACACATCAAATGTGTGGATTTTATCATTCAAAACTAGCCACTTTAAGTGAAAAATTAGTGAAAAATAATGAACATAAAATAAGAAATTTACTAGAAAAATCTCATGTCAAATATGTAGATTTTTATCATGAAGAAGTATTTAGCAATTTGAATTTTTTAGATGATTATAACAAGGCAAATGAATGAAAATTTTTTTAATACTTATCATGAGCATAGCTCAATTGTTTGCTTTAAGTTATCATGAAGCATATCAAAAGGCAGAAAAATTTGAAAAAAATGGCGATTTTAAAAACGCCATGATATGGTATAAAAAATCAGCCACTATGCTTAAAAGTGAGGATTTTTTGAAAAATCCAGATACGCCTAATTATTTGAAGCAAAAAGTAAAATCTGTAAAACAGATCAAAAATGCATACAATGAGTATTTTGAAAAATCAGATGATAATCAGACAAATCAAAGTATAGAGCAGATTTTAACTAAAATATTTGGTCTTGAACCTTATGAGACAAACTATCTTTTACCTGTGGTTTTTAACGACTCAAAAAAGGCAAATGAGAAAAAAATTGAAACCAATTTTCAAATAAGTTTCAAAAAAGATATTTTTTCTAACTTGTTAGGTTTTGATGAAAGATATGCCTTTGGATACACACAGCGGTCATTTTGGCAAACTTTTCAAAACTCTATGCCTTTTAGAGAAAGCAATTATCAGCCCGAAGTTTTTGTTTATGGATTTTATAAAAATAAAGATTCGTTTTTAAAAGGCTATCAACTCGGTTTGCTTCATGAATCAAACGGACAAGGAGGTGAAAGCTCAAGATCGTGGAATAGAATATATCTCAAAACTTTTTGGCAATTTTCAAATCTTTTTGTCTCTCCTCGAATTTGGTATAGAATTCCCGAGCGAAAAAAAAGACATGAAAATGATGATTTTGGAGATGATAATCCTGATATTTTAGATTATTTAGGATATGGCGATGTTGGATTGACTTATATGTATAAAAAGCAGGTTTTTAAAGTAAAAATGCGAAATAATTTGAAGCTAAATTCACAAAATAAAGGCTCATTTGAATTTGACTGGACATTTCCTTTATGGAGTGATGATTTGTATGGTTATTTGAGATTTTTTACAGGATATGGGAATAGTTTGGATGATTATAATGTTTATTCAAATGTTATAGGATTTGGTTTTGCATTTTCGAGATAAAATTTGCCAAAAAGAGATAATTTAGCTATACTTATGGTCATTTTAATACGAAAGGTGGTGAGAGTGAATGCCGGGAATTAAATTGTACCCAAATGAGTCTTTTGACGAAGGTTACAGAAAGTTTAAAAAACAAACAGACAGAAACCTAATCGTAACAGAAGCAAGAGCGAGAAAGTATTTTGAGCCTATGACTGAGATTAGAAAAAAACAAAAGATCAGTGCTAAGAAAAAAATGCTTAAACGCCTTTATATGCTAAGAAGATACGAGTCAAGACTCTAAGCTTTCATTTCAACACAAAGCCCTACTTTTTTCAAGTGGGGTTTTTTATCTTTTAAAGATTTAATAACACTTACAGCAAAGCTTGTCGATAAAGATATATTGTTGTCATTTAGGAATTGACTTATGCCAAATTAGAGAATAACTAAACACTATAAAGACATTTTTTAAATTTAAAATGTGAATTTAACTCATAAAACGACTAAGCACTCTCTTGCAAAGATTTTTTACTGACTAGTTACGATTTTATAAAACATCTTTACAATCTATCATTTTGTTTGATTTGATATAAGTTGTATTTTATCAAGTTGCACTATCCTTAATAAAGTTAGCCTTGATGACTACCTAAAATCAAATATTTTAACTTATTAAAACTCTTGTGTTTGCTCTGTAAGAAAGTTTTTGTTTATTTGGTCATTACCTCTTTTTAGTTCTTAGTATTTTTGGACTCTGATATTAATTTGCAAGAAAAATAGCAGTACGATACATATGTGTTTGTTATGGTTGTTTATTTGAATTGTTAGCTCATGTTTGTTATACTATAAGTTAAAATAGCCTATATATAGGCTATTTATATGCTATAAGCTAACAAGTGTTAGTTTGTGTTAGCTTATAAATTTATATAATATAAATTTTGTTAGTATTAAATATGTTAGTATTTTATTTAAAATATTTTTGTGCAGTTTTTAGCTTATTCATCTCTGTTCTTAGAAGAGATTTTTTTTGATTTGCTAAGGCTATGGCTTGTTCTATTAATGTGCAAGCTTCGTTTGCTAGAGTTACATCATCTGTTTTAGGAATATTTTCTGATAGTGCCATTATTTGTTCTATATCTTCTTCTATGATGGCAATTTTAAGAGTATTAACCCACGCTTTCATTTTGCATCACCCCTAAGACATTTTCTCTCCATGACTCTGAAAGTCCTTTTGTTACCTGTATGACTTCTTCTATAGAGTCTATATCATTTTTAATATTTGCTAAAGTTAAAAGCTCTAATTCTCGTTTATAAAGCCCCTCAAGATATAAAGATACATCTCCAGCTGAGTAATCAAGAGAATTTATCAGCTCAATATAAATAGCCGAAGTTCTATTTATCCAATATATCTTTTTTTCGATATCTTTAGCTTGTATGGATAGTTTAGCTTGTACGGCAAATTTCAAAGCCCCCTCATAAAGCATCATGATGAGTTTTTCTGAAGATTGTACTGAAACATTATTTTGCGAATAAGCATTATATCCGTTAGTTCTCAAAAAATCTCCTTATACTCAAAAATCCCCCCATTTTACACTATTTTCCATTTACTGATTGTTGAATCATCATTTTCATACTAGCAAAACTTGCGTTCATTTTCGCTATCATGGCATCATAGGCAGCAAATTGTTTCATCATGATGTCATATTTACTATCTAGACTTTTTTGAGATGACATAAGATTTTTTTGTAATCTTTTATTACCCTCTTTTAAATCTGTTTCAATAGATTTAAAAAGACCGCCTCTTTTGTTTGAGGTGATGCTATCAAGCGTATTTGTAACACTTGAAAACATTCCGATACTACCTTTTATGCCTTTTTCTTTATCTTCTTGAGTGCCTTGAAAAAACTCTTTTACACTATCAAAATCGGTTTTTACTTTGGTTTCGAGCTTAGCTTTGTCAAAAGTAATCTCGCCATATCTGTTTAGTTCTATACCAAAATCACTCATGACTCCATTTGTGGTAACGAGTGAATTTTTGATGTCCCTAAAGACTGCGTTCATTTCGCTATTGCCTTGAAATGTGCCTTTGACTTTTTTCTTAGCATCAAAGCCTGTAACTGTGGCTAGATTTTTTACAAGTTCGTTGTATTTATTTACAAATTTTTCTACATTTTCTACGATCTGTTCTGTGTTTTGCTTGATATCGACACTAGTTTTGCCTGTATCTTTTAACTTTATGGTTATGCCTGGTATCAAATCTTTGACTTGGTTTGTCGAACGAGAAATCTCAACGCCATTGTATTTAAACTTGGCATTTTGAGCTTTTTGAACCATAGTAGAAGTTGTAACATTTCCATCGGCATCTTCTATATCCACTAAGCCTAAATTTTTAGCTATTTCACCATCTTTTATGCTAAATGCTCCATCTTTGCCATCTTCTTTTGAGCGAAGGACTAATTTGAATTGATCTACTCCATCATCACCTTTTCCTACATTTAAAGCTGAAGCTATGATCTTTTCGCCACTTTCGTTGAAAATAGTGTCTTTTATCTGCTTTAAAGACATATCTTCTGTAATGCTTATGGTTTTATCTTCTCCATCTATATTTATGACCAAATCGCCTTTGAGTTTAAGCGGACTAGTGTCACCTGAGAAGTTTTTAGTGCTTTGGGTGATTTGCTTTTGAGCTAACTGCTCCACATCTAAGCTAAAAGATTGTACTGAAGTTCCTGTTTCAGCGATAATCTCAGCAGATCCACCTGATACATCGGTATTTCTTTCAAGATAACCCATCTCGCCAGAAAGAGATTGTGAAAGTGATTTGAGTTCATTTGTCATCTTTTTGATGGTGTTTAAATCACTTGTTCTTGTTGTATTTTCTTTTATTTTTCTCTCTATAGGCTTGATAGTCCTGCTTTTATCAGCGTTTTTTAGTTTATCAATAACATCACTAGTTAAAGTTCCGCTTCCTAGTCCTAATGAACTTATAGCTCCAGCCATAATTTATCCTTTTTTATCAAATATAATGCCAACAAACTCTTTCATATGTTCGGCTAACTTCATCGCTTCTTCGGTTGGAAACTTTCTTATTAGTTTGCCTGAGCTTTTCTCTTTTACATTAACATACATCATGTCGATTTTATCGTTAAATCCAAATGTGATATTTGTATTTAGTATATCCATTTGTTTATTTAGGTCTTTAACAGCTTTAGTTAATGTTTCCTTGATTTGTTCTTTATTTTGTTCGTTAATCTCTTTCGTTGTCTTTGGTTTCAAATCAAGCTTTGTATCAACTTTGGCAACTTCCGTGTTTGTCGTATCTAGGTGTCCTGATATGTTAGGCGAACTTAGATTGTTTGAAATACTATTTATTTCCATTTTGCACCTCCATGTGTTAATGGCTACTATTTTGTTACTCAATAAATCGACAAAAACAAAAAAAATTTAACTTTTTGAAAAAAATATGTTACAATTTCATAAAAAATGAAGAATGAAAGATGAAAATTGCCTTAAATTGTAAGTCGCTATTGATCGAAAAAAGTTTAGAACTTATGCTAAAGTCATATATTGTTTCTAAAAAGCAGTGTGATTTTTTGATAAGCGATCATGAAGATGAAAATAAAGATTTGACTAAGCCCATATTTTATATCGATACATACAAAGCCCATATTTGCAAGCCCTTTTCAAAAGAGGAGTTATTAGAAAAACTGCAAAAGTTTCATGACAAACATTTTAATTTAGAGCTTGAAGAAAAAATTGAGTTTTTGACAAAGGATTTTAGCTCAAAATTAGTAAAAATAATTCAAGATTATTATGAAAAATAGCATTCAAACTCAAGTTATTGGTGGAAAATTTAAAGGTTTAAAGCTTGATTTACCTAGTTTAAATACGACAAGAAGTACAAAATCAATCTTAAAAGAATCGCTTTTTAACTCCATAGGAAATGATATTTTTGGGCTTGGTTTTGTTGAAGTTTTTGGGGGAAGTGGTTCTGTCATGATAGAAGCTGTAAGTAGAGGAGCGACAAAAGGCTATGGTATTGAGCTTGATAAGAACTCTTACAAGGTATTGGTGCAAAACTGCAAAAAGGCGGATTTTAGTCTATTTGAATGTAAGCAAGGCGATAGTTTTTTGCTACTCAAAACTTTACTGAATGGGATTTGCGAGGATGTTTTTTTATATTTTGATCCTCCTTTTGAATTTAGAGATAATATGCAAGATATTTATCAAAAATGTTTTGATTTGTTAGTTAGTTTAGATACAAACAATATATATAAAGTTATTTTTGAACATCATTATAAGGTAAAAATGCCCAAATATATCGGTCGATTTGCCCTTTATAAGAGCAAAAAATTTGGTAAAAGTTCGCTTAGTTACTATGAGATTAATCAGGAAAAAGTTTAGGAAAAAGTTTAGAGGCTAGATGTATGTTGAAATTTAATTTTAAATTTCCTCTTGGAGTATCAGAATAAATAAAGTCTAGTTCGTTTAATTTTTTGATAAAATAAGTACTTGCTCTTGTTTGCTTATTGATAAGTTGCTTTATCTCACCTCGTGGAAATTCGCCATAAATAAGGAGTTTTTCAAATAAAAGTTCGCTTTGTTTTGGAAGTGGTTCTTTGTCAAAAAAATTATTTTGTGATAATTTAATGTAGTTTAATATTCTTTGAGGTATTTTTGCAAAATGATTTAAACTAAAATCTATCTCTTCACTTATGACATCGAGCATGAAGACTAAAAAATCTTCAAGTCCATGTTCGCAAAGTTCGGTGTTAGATGAAAATTTGGAAGCTTTATCTGCTGATAAAATGACTTGCTTGTACTCTTTTTTTCGCCTATGCAGACCTCGACATATACTCCAAAGCTTGTGTCCTTCGATTCCTATATAATCAAACAAAAAAGTAAGATAAATTTTTGCAATTCTCTCATTGGCAAATAAAAATGGGTGTATCCAGATGAGTCTATGATATGAGCAAATCGCATAGATTAATTGAGTAACCTTGTCTTGATTTAAGCAAGTGCTATAAGAATTTGCAAAATAGTGTAAAATTGTGTTTAAAAGGCTAAAATTTGGGCTTTGCTCTCCTCTTCTTAGCACATCTAAATCCCTTAACATGCCTGGTTGCATAAAATAATTTGTGCCTTGTGTAGTCATTTTGAGAAAATTTTCCATGTTGTTGCCAAAATAAAATCTCTCATGAATATCACAAATTAGTTCTTTGGAAAAAGGATTTTTATACAAATATGCATTTTTGATTGTATATTCAGTAGTTTGCAAAAAGGATAAAGATAGGGATTGGAGATTTTTTATTTTTGCATTTAAATTAAAATGACCTTTTTTTGCTTTATATATATATTCATGATTTAAATCTTGATTTTCTAGTTTATTTGCATAAAAAACCTGAACTATTTTAAAAAGTTCTTCTAAGCTTTTTATAAATTCATGATTGTAAGCGAAAGATAATTTAGCACTATTGATGCATATATTTTGAGCTTTTGTTAGTATGTAGGGTTTGATATTGTTAGGTACTAAAGGAGTAAAATACATTTATTTGTTCCTTTTTATTTTTTTGCGTTTATAAATGCAGGTAAATTTTATTTGTATTATAGCTTATTTAAGTATTAAAAGCAAATTTAGTTTAAAATATTATATATTTTTTTGCGTTTATAAATGCAGGTAAATTTTAGCTATTTTGTATTATTTTACATAAAATTTAGCCATTTTTTGCTATGATTTATCTTGTAATTTAAAAATAGTATTAAATTAAGGTTAAGACTTTGAGAAGCAAATTTGAAAAACATGAGTTAGAATTTGAAGATGAATTTTTTGATAAGGCGATGGAGTTTATGGAGTTACTTTTAGCTTATTCAAAAACTCATAATATTACAGCTTTAAAAGATAAAAATAGTATTGCTGAAAATATTTTAGATAGTGTTTATATTTTAAAATTTATAAAATTTAAGAATTTACAAATTTGTGATATTGGTAGTGGAGCGGGATTTCCTGCTATTTTTTTAGCAATGTGTTTAAAAGATTGCAAATTTGATCTGTTTGAGCCTATAGCCAAAAAAAGTTCTTTTTTACACCTAGTTAAGGTAAAATTAAAATTAGATAATATATGTATAAAAACTCAACGGATTGAAAATCAAAAAGACAAAAAATATGACCTTGTTACTTCAAGAGCCGTAAGCGATACTAAAATACTACTTAAACTTTGTAAAAATATCAGTTTGCAAAATACTCAATATCTTTTTTATAAAGGCTCAAGTGTTCTTGAAGAGTTAAAAGGTTTAAAAAATTATAAGCTTTGGAATAGGGCAGATAGAAACTATCTTTTACTTTTAGGTGATATTTAGCAATAATATTTCACAAATTTAACTTACAACCAAAAGAGATCTTTACTTAAGAAAGTTGTAGCCAAAGAAAGCTTCCTAAGTAGTAAATAATATATGCCATACCATAACAAGTGATAATGGCAAAGAGTTTGCATATCATGAAGACATGGTAAAAGAGTTAGGAGTTAAGTTTTACTTTTGTGATTTTTGTAGTTCATGGTAAAATTAGCAAATGCGGTGCTTTAGTAAAAAGTTTTTAAGAAAAGAAGTGTTTTTAGTGATATAAATAGCTTATATCAAATCAAACAATAACCAAACACTAAAAAGGTATTTTTTAAATTTAAAATGTGAATTTAACCTATAAAATAACTAAGTGCTATCTTGTAAAGATTTTTTACTAACTAGTTGCAATTTCGTAAAACATCTTCATAATCTAGCATTTATTCATTTATTATTTGATTTGGTATAAAATAGTGGCTGATGTCATGAATGTTTGTTGTAATTATAGTTTAAATATGGATCGAATATGAGTTGTGATATCACTAAAAGGTGAATTTTCATTTTAAACCCCAAGTCCCCAATTTGGGGACTTAAGAGTAAGATACTTACTTAGATGCCTTTATAACATCTTTTAAGTTTTTAATAGCCGCTTGTAATTTAACTTGTGAGTGTCTGTTGTGCTT
>PDWI01003263.1_pt1 | contig 31970 bp, 25 predicted proteins | sample 1430891 | NCBI WGS metagenome assembly PDWI01 (sample SAMN01162508, study PRJNA174530) | Oral metagenome, whole genome shotgun sequencing project. | biome: Marine environment; feature: Marine mammal; material: Swab sample of the gingival sulcus; isolation source: swab sample of gingival sulcus... | reverse complement strand
TTTTTTTGATATTCAAAAACCTGAAAGTAAAGAATTATTTGCCGATTTTAAAATTTCTCACGATAAAGAATTTTGTGAAAAACATCAAAATAAATATCCCGTAATAAATATTTCACTAAAAAGTATTAAAGAGCCAAACTGGGAAAAATGTTCAAACAAGTTTATTAAATTAATTTCCAAATTATATGAAAAATACAGTTATTTGCTTCAATCAGATAAATTGATGCCACATCAAAAAAAAGAGTTTGAACGTATTATGCTAAAAGAAGCAAACGAAGCAGAATATAAAGAAAGTTTAGAAACACTCAGTTATTATTTACATAAACATTTTGGAAAAAAAGTAGTAATTCTTGTTGATGAATACGATGCTCCTATAATTAGTGCATTTCAATATACAAAGCCTCCCATAAAAACTTTTCAAAGTGGTAATTTAACCTACTATGAAAGGGTTGTGAATTTTATGCAAGGATTTTTAGGCGATGCTTACAAAGGCAACAATTCCTTACTCAAAGGAATGCTAACAGGCGTAATGCGTGTAGGTAAAGAAAGTATTTTTTCAGAATGGAATAATTTTGATGTTTTCGAAATAATTTCAAATTATTTCTCTGATAGTTTTGGTTTTACAAATGCTGAAACAGAAAAATTATTAACTGATTTTAATTTAAAGGAAAGAGTAGAAGAAGTAAAACAGTGGTACAACGGCTATAAATTTGGCAAAACAGAAAATATATACAACCCTTGGTCGATAGTTAATTACGTAGCAAAATACGAAGATGGTTTTAGACCTTATTGGGCAAATTCAGGCAATTATTTCCTAATAAAAAACAGAATTACCGAAGTTGGAGTAAAAGATACTGTACACAACTTAATTCAAGGAAAAACTATTGATAAAGAATTGAGAGAAAACTTTGTTTTTCAAGATTTTGAACGAAACGTAGAACTTTTGTGGACATTATTAACCGATAACGGCTACCTTACGCAGGTAGAAAAAAGTAAATACGGAAATTACAAATTAAAGATACCAAATAACGAAATAAAAATCATATTTACCGATATAATATTGAGTTGGTTAAATGAAGAAGTAAAAATTACAAAAGATTTACTGATAAGTACTTCCGAAAGTTTAATAAATAATAGAATAAAAGAATTTGAAAAAGGCTTCAAACAATTGGTAGGCGACACGTTAAGCTATTATGATGCTGCTGAAAAAATAGATAAACGAACAAAAGAAAAATTAATAACAAACGAACAAATTTATCATGTTTACACACTCGGTCTATTGGCAATTCTAAAAGATGATTACATCATAAAATCCAATAAAGAAAGCGGAGATGGACGCTATGACATAATGCTTATTCCTTATGATAAAACAAAAAATGGTGTGGTAATTGAGATTAAAAGCATCAAGAAAAGAGGAAGTTCTGAATCTGAAAAAGATTTTATAAAACGAATAAACAACGAAATAAAAACAGCTCTAAATCAAATAGATAAAAATAAATACTATTCAGAACTATTGGAAAATAAAATAAAAAAGGAAAATATTCTAAAAGTAGCTGTAATATTTGCGGGGAAAGAGCCGTTTATTACTCCAACAACAGAAGAATAAAAAGTATATAAGACTGCATAAATTTTTTTCGTTTGCCGTTTTTTCTGCGACCCTGTCAGGGTTTCAAACCCTGACAGGGTCGCAGGGGGCTGTGCCTCTAACTTATATTTTAGCTGCAAATATTAACACAATTGTAAAAAATGTCGTGTACAGTAAAAAAATATAAAATACAATGAAATTTTTAGAACTTGCCAAAAAGCGTTATTCATCACGAAAGTATAAAAAAAAGGAAGTAGAGAAAGACAAGTTGCTTCAGATACTTGAAGCCGGACGGGTAGCACCTTCTGCCCGAAACCAACAACCTTGGCATTTTGTGGTTGTTCGGAACAAAGAGGTGCTTTCGGAAATCAAAAAGTGCTATACGCGAGAATGGATTCAAAACGTGCCGGCAATTATTGTTGCCTGTGGCGACCACCGAAGCTCGTGGCGGCGAGCAGACGGAAAAGACCATTGCGACATTGACATTTCAATAGCCATTGACCACATGACGCTCGCAGCAACCGAACTGGAACTTGCAACTTGCTGGATTTGTAAATTCGATGTCATGCGCTGTGCTGCCATCCTCGAATTGCCCGAAGGAATCGAGCCGATTGCATTATTGCCCGTAGGCTATCCCGACGACAAAACAAAACCCGACAGGCACGACAAAAAAAGAAAAGCATTGAAAGAAATAGTGCGTTGGGATAAGTTTTAAGCCGAACGGTTTGTGCGGATACTATCCCATTTCATCAATGCCGTAGCAGTCACACAGATTGCAGTAGGGTAGGGGAGGAGCGCCTAAATTTTCAGTACCATGAACTCAACACGGCGGTTTCCTTTCTGTCCTTCGGGAGTATCGTTCGACATGATTGGTTTGCTGCTTCCGTAGCCAATGTATTTGATTCGATTTCTGCTGATGCCTTCTTGAAACAGATATTCCGCTACGGCTTTGGCTCTGTTAAGCGAAAGTTTTTGGTTGTAGCTTTCGTTTCCGCTGTCGTCGGTATGACCTGAGATTTCAATTTCAAGGCTTGGATACTCATTCATTATTTTCAGCAGTTTGGATAATTCTTCCAACGAACCGGAGAGTAATTCTGCTTTTCCTTTGGTAAACAACAGGTGTTTGAGAATGTTTGTTTGCCCGACAATCAAGTCGTTTTCAAAATAATTTACAGGAACAACAGACACATCGTCAATAAAATAATAAGCATAGGTGTAAATATTGTATTTTCCCACTTCGTCCATTTCTTCCCATTGGGTGTCTTTGTTCGGCTTGAAATTTCCGATAGTCAAAAACTGTTCGCCTCCTTTTGCTCGGTATTCGCCTGCAATTTTTTTCCAGCGTGTTGTGGTTTTAATGATTCCTAACTTCTCCGAAGTTATTTGGGGTTTGATGGTGTATAATCCGGCATAGCCAAACTCGTCGATAGAATCTTCTGAAAAATAAGCACCAATTCCGTCGGTTGCATACAAGCAGTTTTGTGCCAATTGCACATAAAAAGTAACTTTGTACTTCAGGTTTTTTACCAAAGGTCGTTTTAATTTTACGGAAATATACTCGCGGTTGTCGCCGGCATTTCCAAAAGTAAAAACCCAACGTGTGATAAAACCATAAAAACACTCGCCGGTTCGGGCAAGTTTAAAACCGGGCCAGTTATCGCGGTCGTTTTGTTTTCGACTCCATTTTATGAAAAAATCAGGATCTCCGCCTGTTGGCGAAAACCAATGCGTTGCAATGCGTCCTTTCGAGCTTCCGTATGGATTTATCCCTTTTACGTGCTCTTCAAAACTCCAATTTGGAACCAGATTATCAACCCGATGTTGTTGCCCGAAAAGCGACATACAACACAAAAGCAAAAAAATGCAAAAAATATATCTCATCTTTTCTTCTGAATATTTCATTGAGTAAAGATAGCAAACAGACTTGGGTAGAACAAATAATTTCGGCGATAAGCCGCGAAGAAAACGCATTCTTGAATGGCAAATTTTGTTTTGGCAGCGAAAAGAAAGCGAAAATTTGTAACCTTTTTGATAAATTAAGGTAATCATTAAAAAAAACAAAACAATTTTGGTGAAGTGGAACATCTTTCGGACGAACAAATAATGATTATTGTCAGAGATAAAGACATAAAGGCTTTATCCGAGCTGTTCGAGCGGTATAATGGCAAGCTTTATAACTTTTTTTTGCGCCAAACTTTCGACAAAGAGCTGAGTTGCGATTTGGTTCAGAATGTATTTTACCGCATTATTAAATACAAAAATTCGTACAACGAAAATTTCAGCTTTAAAACATGGATATATCAAATGGCAAGAAACATTTTGGCAGATCATTACAAGAAAGAGAAAAAATATGACGATAAATTCAAACTTGAGTCTTGTGCCGATTTGATTGATGTTGATGATTCGGAAAAACACGAAAGACATCAGACTTTGTTTAAGGCAATGAAATTACTCTCTGACGAAGAGCGAGAATTGTTGGTTATGAGCAAATTTCAGGGCATGAAATACAAGGAAATTGCTGCGATAACAGGGCGTTCGGTAGCTTGGGTAAAAGTGAAAGTGCATCGCTCGATTTTGAAGCTGAAAGATTTGTTTTTTCAAATACAAAAGACATGATTGTTTGCTTGGAAGACGGAAGACAAAAACTTCCCACTTTCCGCTCTTAACTTCTAACTTAAAAACATAAAAACATGAAATGTATAGAAAACGATACGGAATTCATTGAATATATTGAAAATAGCCTGAGCAACGAGAAGCGTCGGGAGTTTGAAAACCACTTGAAGCATTGCAGGGAATGCAGCGAAAGGTTTGATGCTTTTGTGCTTCTTTTTCAGAGTATTGAAAGTGTTGAGGACGAAAAACCCGACAAGAAAATGGAGCTTGAGTTTGAAAAAATGTTGGAAAATGAAAGCAAACGGCATGCGCACGGAAAAGACAGGCAGTTGTTTGTTGTTCGCAAATCTGTTTTGTTGAAAATTGCGGCAAGCATAATTTTCATCTTGTGCGGATATCTTGTCGGAAGATACAGCCAAAAGCCAATGAAAGAGAATAAAACCGCAGATATTGAGCTTCGGAAAATACACGATGAGGTGAAAGAAATGAAAAAGTTGGTATTGTTTTCTATGATTCAGGACGAGTCGGCAAGCACAAGAATCAAGGCGGTTGGCTATGCAAGCGAAATTCCTGTTGCCGATCCGAAAGTAATTTTGTCGCTCTCGAACATGTTGAACAACGACAAAAACACGAATGTGCGAATAGCTGCCGCTACGGCTCTTGCGCGCTTTTCGGCAGAAGAGTCGGTCAGGAATATTCTGATTGCAGCACTCGCAAGACAAAACGACCCAAACGTGCAAATCGCACTGATCAATATACTGGTTGAGATGGAAGAGAAAAGGGCAATCGCTCCGCTAAGGAAAATCATAAAAAATGCCTCAACTCTCGACTTGGTCAAACAACATGCTGAAAAAAGCCTTGCGGTTTTGCTTTGATAAAAGAAAATTTTAACGAAGTGTTGTTAATCTATAACAGATATTTAAACAATAAGTTTAGTAATTAATTTAAAAAAAACAAATGCAGATGAAAACTATTTTAAACAAAATCATGGCGATAACGCTAACGAGCTTGATGGTTTCGGGCGTTTTTGCGACAGAGTTTTCGAGTGTCGCAAACAGGCAAAAGCAAAATTTGCTTAAATCATTCACGTACAAAGTAAAAGGAAGTTCGGTAAACAAACTTGTAATCGAGTCGTTGGAGGCAGAAATAACCGTAGAAGCCTACGATGGCAAAGAGCTGCTGGTTGAGGTCAGTAATTTTCGCGAAGCTCCGCAAAGAGCCAAAGGATTGCGCCCGATTTACTACGGCGGGGTTGATAATACGGGAGTCGGGCTGCAAATCAAAGAAAATGAATCAGATATATTGATTTCCGGAGGTTTGCCACAATTCAGAAATGCGAAATATAGCTTTAAAATCCCGAACAATCTGATGCTGATTGTCAATTCAGAGAGCTTTCATGCCGGAAACATTAAGGTGAAAAAAGTAAGCAAGGAAATAAACATTAAGGCAAAGATTTCCAAGCTGATTCTCGAAGACATTACCGGTCCGCTTGTGCTAAATAACATGAGCGGAGATATTGAGATTGTGTACAGCAAGCTAAATCAGGAAAGTCCGACTTCGATTACAACCCTCAGCGGCGCTGTTGATGTCAGCTTGCCGGCTGATACAAAGGCAAATATTGTATTGCAAACAATGTCGGGCGGTTTTTATACCGATTTAGATCTGGAAATGAAAGAAGAGAAAAAAGAAAATGAAAAATTAAAATACTTCTTTGGCGGACAAAAAATTGTTACGAAAATGAATGGCGGCGGTGTTGTGATTTCCATAAACAACATGAACGGAAATGTGTATTTGAGAAAAAAATAAGTCGTAGCTTGAAATTTTATCGCCAAAACGGATTGGCAAAAAACTTAGTATCAACAAAAAAAAACATTTTAGCAATGAGAACAATAATAATCGGAATGATCGTAATTTTCAGCTATTCTGCTGCTTGTGCCCAGAAAATAATAGAACGAAGTTTTACGGTCGCGCCCAAAGTGGAGATAAATCTGGATTTTCAGTTTGCCGACAGCATAAAAATAGAAAGTTGGGACAGAGCAGAAGTTGAACTTCGCGCAAAAATAAATATCAATGAAAACGAGAATAATGAGAATTTTTCATTGAAAATTCGGGAAGAAGAGGATATTTTAGAAATTGCTTCGGTAATTAAAGACCTGAAAAGCCTTGCAAAAAAGAAATATTTGATTGACAAAGATGGCGAAGCAATGCACGTTGAGGGAGAATGTTTTGATATAAAGATGTATTTCAAACTCAAAGTTCCCCGATATTCAAAAATACAAATAAAAACCATCAGCGGAAATATTGAAATTTTTGAAGTGCGAGGCGATATTTTGGCAAAATCGATCAGCGGATTCATTGATGTCAGCCTTGATAAAGATTTAAGCGTAGATTTGAACATGTCGTCGATTTCGGGAAGTATTTATTCCGACCTTGCTATTGATTACCCCAAAAACAGGCAAGAAAAATACCTTGTCGGACAAAAAATCAGGGGAAAACTCAACGGAGGAGGAGCTAACATTGAGCTGAGTACGATAAGCGGAGAAATATATCTGCGAGAAAATAAAACGCAGTTTCGTTAAGTGTTTTGATTGGAAAAACTTTTTTTCCTAATGTCGATTTTTTTTGAAAAAACCTTGTTTTCAGCGATAAAGGCTGCGAAAATGAGGTTTTTTCTGTTTTCTGCTTGAAGATATTTTCCCGGTCAGATTTCCTTGATTGATGAAATATAATAATGGTTTTGTCAATTTCGGCATAAATTTAGTAGTTATAAAATTGCGATACAAATAAAATATTTATAATTTTGTTGGGATTGTAGAATTTTGCAAAAAACATTTTATGCAAAATAAAATAACTAACTAAATAATTTTCAATATGAAAAAAATGACCAAATACTTATCTGTTTTGTTTATTATGATTTTTCCATTATGCTTGTTTTCACAGGAAATAGTAGAACAGGAAGAAACGGACAACAAAGTTGTGGCTGATTCGTGGGAAGATGCCCTTACGAAAAAAAACGAACTTCAGGTATTGACGCTTGTGTTTAAAGACCTTGAAAATTTGCCGGCAGAGATAGGCTCTTTTCGTAAATTAGAAGAAATTTACCTGAGCGATAATAAACTAAAAAGCCTTCCGAGCGAACTTTTTACGCTTTCGGGACTAAAAATGCTTGACATCAGCAGAAATTTTTATCTAAAAAAAATTCCTTCGGATATTTCAAAACTCACAAATCTTGAATTTCTGAAATTCGGATTCAACGAAGAACTGAATTATGCAGAAACCTTTCAGAATATAAGTGGTTTGCAAAAGTTAGCGAATGTGGACATCATGGGAAATCAACTTGTGAAACTTCCGCCTGAAATAGGAAAACTTTCTCAGATAAAAAGTTTGAACCTTGCGAACAACAGACTAAGCGCATTGCCCAAAGAAATTGGTCAATTGGCACATCTTGAAAGTTTGGATTTATCGCAAAATCAGCTTGATAATCTGCCAATGGAAATCAAAAACCTTAAAAATTTAAAGCATTTGAAAATTCATGGTAACCGGTTTTCTGATGAGAAAATTTCTGAAATAAAAGCCATGTTCCCGAATTGCCGGTTTGATTTGTAAGCGTTTGTGTGCTTTCTGCCAAAAAAACACACATAGGCAGAAAAACATGCTCGTCAAATGAAAGCTTTTTTTTCTCTTCGCGGGCTTTGCACAACAAATGACTCCAAAGAAGTAACACCAATCTGCTACGAAATGAAAAAGATTGTTTTTTCTATTTTTCTCTTATTTGTTTTACAGCTATCTCATGCTCAATTGATACAGCCGCTTTCAAGGCAAGATTCGGCTTTGGTGCTAAAAAATGATGCAGCAGCCATCGAGCAACAAAATGAGGGGAATAAAAAAGAGGCAAGCCGCCATCTGAACAACTCAGCAATGATTTACTGGGAGCATAACCACTTTGAGAAAGCGGTTGAGTATTACGAGAAATCCTTAAAACTAAACGAAGAGTTAGGAAATGAAAACGGAATAGCAATGATTCATAACAATCTGGCAATGATCTATTCCGACTTAAAACAATTTGACAAATCTATTGCTTTTTTCAACAAAACGCTGGCAGCCCGTCGGGCAAAAAAAGAAACCATCGGCATTATTTCAGCATTGATCAACTTGTCTGTTGTGCTTAATAATCAAGAAAAATACGAGAAGTCAGTCCAAAACCTGACCGAAGCCTTAGAGTTGGCAAGGGAACTGAACGATCCGGATCAGATGAAAAGTTGCTACGGAATGCTTTCCGAAACGTATGAAAAAGCCGGGAAACCTGAAAAATCGTTCTATTACTTCAATCTGTATCGGACCTTTCATGAAATGGTGCAAAACGAGAAAATTAAGAAAACGCGCCAAGAGCTTGAAAACGAACGCTTGAAACGAGCATTGGCAGAAAGCCAGAAACGAAATAAAGAACTTGAACTCATTTCTAAGAATAAGGAACTGAAGGAAAAAGATTCTCAGATTGCCGAATTTGACTCGACGAACCAATCTTTGCAAAAAAATCTGACGAAAAAAGAATTGCGATTGCGACTGCTGACAAAAGAAGCAGAAATGAAAGAACTTCAGGCGCAAAAAGAAAAAGCAGTCTTAGAGGCAAAACGCTTAAAAGACAGGCAAATCCTATGGTTGGTCATTATTGTTTTGTTGTTTGTCGTTGTGGTGAGTATTGTTTTGTTTAAAGCCTACCGCCAAAAGAACAAAATGCCGAAATTATGGAACAACAACTGCAAATTATCCGTCAGCGCGACGAGCTTGAGGCAGCAAACATAAAAATAGCGCGGCAAAACAAACACATAACCGACGGCATAAACTACGCAAAGCTGATTCAGTCGGCAATGTTGTCGAGAAAAAAAGAGTTGCGCAACTATATTCCCGAATCGTTTATTTTTTACCGTCCGAAAGATATTGTTAGCGGCGATTTTTATTGGTATAGCGAAATTGACAACAAAATTTTGGTTGCCGCAGTAGATTGCACCGGACACGGCGTTCCGGGAGCTTTCATGTCTATGATAGGCTACAACTTGCTGAACTCCATAGTGGATTCGAGGCGAATAACCGAACCGGAAATCATCTTGCAGGAAATGCACAAAGGAATAAACGTTGCTTTGAATCAGCAATATACAAGAAATCAAGACGGCATGGATATGTCTATTTGTGTGATTGACACAAAAACGAAAACCCTCTCGTTTTCCGGAGCAATGAATCCGCTTATTTTGATCAAGAAAGACAAATTGCATTATATTCGAGGCTCGAAAGTAGCTGTCGGAGGAATGCCTTTAAGAGCAAGAGAGATGGAAAAAGACTTTCTTCGCACCTATGAAAAGCAGGTTATAAAACTCAACGGAAGTACATCGTTCTACATATTTTCTGATGGTTTTGCCGATCAATTTGGAGGAGAAGAAGACAGAAAATTCATGATTAACAATTTTAGAGATATGCTGCAAGAAAATCATAAAAAAACAATGCCTGAGCAAAAAGAAATTTTACAACAAACTTTTGATAACTGGAAAGGAGATTGCACACAGATAGATGACGTTCTGGTGATAGGTTGTAGAATAAATTTTGCATAAAGTTTAAACTTTATTCCCTCTGTTTAAAATTCACACAATACCACTGAAAAAAATACTGTTTCTGATTGCAAAAAAACATATAAATTCATGAAAAAAATCAGCCTTCAAACTGCTTTTGTCTTTTTTTCTGTTCTTTTTTTGTCATTCGGAGTGCTTGCACAAGAACAGAAAGCACATAAAGCAAAACACTATATCGACAGCAATGGCAAACTTTTTTGGAACAAAAAAATGCCGGTGTATTTGAAAATTTTTTCCGATCCCAATGGCGAAGGAATAACCCTCAAAAGCGACAAACAAGAAGAATATGTAAATCCGTATTATTTTGATGATGAGGGAAAAAATCAAATAAAAACGAAATATGCCGTTGATAAAAAAACAGGCAAACGAGCAATGCCGCAGATTGAAGTTAGTTGGGACGTGATGGTTGACGGAAAAGCCCCGAAATCAAAACTTCGTTTTAGCGATGCTCCCAACTTTAAAAACACCGACAAACAATTTTTCGGGAAAAACCTCAAGGCTTCGCTCAATGCGAAAGATGCAATCAGCGGTGTCGAAAAAATATATTACTCATTGAATCAAGCAGATTTTTCGGAATATACGCAAGAATTTGAGTTTTACGAAGAAGGCGACATCTGCCTTAAATTCTATTCGACCGACAATGTCGGGAATGCAGAAGAAGTGCAAGAAAAACATTTTACCATAGACATCACGCCGCCTGAAACTACCCACAAAATCGAAGGCATAATACTTGGCGATGTCATTTCGGAAAATTCAAAAATTAACCTCAGTGCCGAAGATAATCTCTCAGGAATTAAAACAATTTTTTACGCGATCGATGGCGGAGAAAAAAAAATTTACAGCGAGAACATCTCCGTGAAAAAACTTTCTAACGGCAAGCATCAAATCGTTTATTATTCAAAAGACAATGTCAATAATATTGAAAACGAAAAATCATACACTTTTTACCTTGACAAGCTGCCGCCGATTGTTGCCGCAGATATTTTGGGCGATCGCTTTGTTATTAATGATCAGGTCTATTTTTCCGGACGTACAAAACTAAAACTAACGGCAGTTGATAATAAATCGGGCGTTGAAAAAATCATGTTCTCTGTTGATGGAAAAGACTTTTCGCTTTACTCGCAACCCTTTTATCTGCCAAGCATTTCCGGCTTGCATATTGTACGATACTATGCCGATGACAAAATGAAAAACCGCTCGAAAAGCAGCAAAAGTTACAAATCTAATTTTGAAGAATTTGAACATAATGTAAAGAGAGCTTATGTTGATTTGACGGGACCAACAATCTCGCAACAATTTATCGGAGCAAAATTTGTCAGACGAGACACAACGGTTATCGGACCGAAAACGAAAATAAAACTCAAGGCATTCGACTCCGAATCCGGACTGAAATATATTTCCTACAGCCTTGACCAAGACAAAGAAGAACTGAAGTACGAAACGCCATTCACGCTTTCCGGAGACGGCAAGCATTTTATTGAATATTTTGGATACGATAACGTGAATAATCGAAATAAAAAAGATTTTGTTGTCATTCTTGACCATCGTCCGCCTGAGATAGAATATAATTTTAGTGTCAAACCCGTTGGGAAAAAATCATCAATACTCGTTTTTCCGGATAATGTAAAACTGTATTTGAGCGCAACCGACAGAACTATCGGAACAAAAAATATCTACTACAAAATAAACAATGGCAAAGAACAACGATTTACGAAACCAATATCCGGATTTAAAAAAGGAACACTTAATAAAATAGAAATCAGAAGTGTAGATTTGTTTGACAACGAACAGAAAATCGAAATAGAATTTTATCTTTTGTAAGGAATTTTAGAAAACAATGGCAAGAAAACGTGCCGCAATGACCCGAATGTACGCGCATAATGAGACACTTTATGAGATACTAACCTTTATAGGGGCGAAAAAATTTTCGCTCCTATGTGCGGTTTTGTAGAGACCTTTCGTCGTAGAGATGTTGCATGCAACGTCTCTACGACGAAACAAAAAACAAATTTTAGAAATTTTGCAAATCAAAGAAACCTTAATTTGTATTTTGGGCATTTTGTTGTTACGCAGAAAATAAATCTATGCTAAAAATTTTGTGTTGATTCTGTTTTCAAACACAGATCATCGGCAAATTTTAATGCAAAAAAAATTATGAATAAACAACATAATTTCTAAATTTGTTGAAAAATTTGATTTAATCATAAAATGTTAATATACAATGGATCTATTGCAAAAGATAAAAGAAAACGCAAAAAAACTTAACAAAAGAATTGTACTTCCCGAAGGATTGGAAGAGCGTACCCTGAAAGCCGCCGATATTTTATTGGCAGAAGGCATTTGTCGGGTGATATTGCTTGGTTCGCCTGAAAAGATAAAGGAAGAAGCCGAAAAACACGGATTGAATCATATCTCGAAAGCCGAGTTGGTAGATCCGCTCAAACACGAGAAAAAAGAAGAGTACGCAAACTTGCTTTACGAGCTTCGCAAGCACAAAGGTCTGACAAAAGAAGAGGCAGTAAAATTTGCTGAAAATCCGCTATACCTTGCTACTTTGATGATCAAAAACGGCGATGCAGACGGCGAAGTTGCCGGCGCACAGAATGCTACCGGCGATGTTCTGCGTCCGGCATTTCAGATTGTAAAAACGCTTCCGGGCATCAGTGTTGTTTCAGGCGCGTTCATTATGATATTGAAAGACAAAGGATTTGGCGAAGACGGCTTGATGGTTTTGGCAGATTGTGCCGTGCATCCGAACCCGACAGCCTCCGAACTGGCAGAAATAGCCGTTGCAACAGGAAAAACCACCAGAGCAATTGCCGGTTTTGAACCGAGAATCGCCATGTTGAGCTTTTCGACCAAAGGAAGTGCAAAACACGAAATGGTTGATAAAGTGGTAAAAGCAACAGAATTGGCAAAAGAAATGGCTCCCGATTTGCAAATCGACGGAGAAATGCAATCCGATGCCGCAATAGTGGAAGCAATCGGGAAAAAGAAAGCACCGGACAGCAAAATCGCAGGACGAGCAAACGTGCTTGTATTCCCGACACTCGAAACAGGAAACATTGCCTACAAACTCGTGCAGCGCATTGCACATGCCGAAGCCGTAGGTCCGATTCTTCAAGGAATGGCTGCGCCGATAAACGACTTGTCAAGAGGATGTTCCGTAAGTGATATTGTGCATCTTGTAGCCATTACATGTAATCAGGCTCAATAGTCGCCAAAAGAATTTTTCAAAATAAAAATGAAAAAATCTTTTTGATTTGCAGCAAAATAACAAAAAATATATAAAAAAATTCAAATTATACTTAAATGGCAGATTTTTTAGTTGAATCTATTGAAAATTACGGCTTGAGCGCAAAAGATAGACCCAAATCAATGTTTGCAAAAGTAGGAATCGTCGGATGCGGGGCTGTTGGTCAAAGCATTACGTTAATGATTAGTAAATGCGGCATAGAAGTCGTTTTTATTGAGCTTTCAGAAGCCAAAATCAAGGAGGCCTTTGACGAAATGAGCAAAGAACTCGATAGACTGATAAACCATTGGGGAATGACCGAAAGCGAAAAACGAGGAATCTTGAACAGAATAAAAGGCTCTACCGAATGGATTGATTTGAAAGGTTGCGATTTGGTGCTCGAAGCCATTAAATCAGAAAAAGCCGAAGGACGAATTGAACTGAGAAAAGAAATATTCAAAAAAATAGAAGAAGTTGTTGACGAACACACCATTATCGCTACAAATTCAACAACATTTGTTGGCACAGAATTAGCCTCAGAACTCAAACACAAAGACCGTTGTGTGAGTATGTTTTTCTCGACAACAAATCCATATGCAAAAATTGTTGAAGTAGCCAAAGGCTTGTACACTTCCGATGAAGTTTGCAAAAATGTTGAGAAATTTACAAAACTCATCAAACGCATTTCTATTCCTGTTGAAGAATCGCCGGGCTTGATTAGCGTGCGTATTTTTGTTGCTTTGATCAACGAAGCATGCGAGGTATTGATGGAAGGCGTGAGTAGTGTCAAAGGCATTGATTTAGCCATGCGAGACGGTTACGGGCTTCCGCTCGGACCTTTCGAGATGGCTGACAAAATCGGATTAGACAAAGTGGTGCGCTGGATGGATAACCTTTTCAACGAATTTGGAAACATGAAATACAAACCATCGCCGAATCTTAAAAAACTTGTCAGAGCAAACAGGTTGGGCAGAATAACCGGACACGGCTTTTACAAATACGATTCTGAAGGAAAAAAAATTGAAGCATAACAAAAAAAATATAGAACACATGATTATATTAGTTTTAAATTGTGGAAGTTCATCAATAAAATACCAATTGTTCCAAATGTCAACAGAAAGGGTTTTGGCAAAAGGTATTGTTGAAAAACTTGGAATGAAAGGTTCGTTTTTGAAACACACAAAAGAAAACGGCGAGAAAGTAAAATTTGAAGGCGAAATATTAGATCACAAAATCGGAGTTGAATATATTCTCGGCGTTTTGACCAGCGAGAAACACGGTTGCCTGAAAACACTCGACAAAATTGAAGCCGTCGGGCATAGAGTTGCCCATGGCGGGGAAACTTTCAAAGAGAGTGCTTTCCTTGACGAGGAAGCAATACAACGCATAGAAGATTGCGCCGAGCTTGCACCTTTGCACAATCCGGCAAACCTGAAAGGGATTTATGCAATGAAAGAACTGATTCAAGGCATCAGGCAGGCTGCTGTTTTTGATACTTCTTTCCACCAGACCATGCCGAAATTTGCATACATGTACGGAATTCCTTATTCTTTGTATAAAAAATACGGAATCCGCCGATATGGCTTTCACGGCACAAGCCATAGATATGTTGCAAAAAGAGCGTGTGAGATTCTTGGAAAAGATTTTGAAACCCCAAAAATTATCACTTGCCATCTCGGAAACGGAGCTTCTATCACGGCGATTGATGCCGGAAAATCAATTGACACGACAATGGGCTTCACGCCGCTTGAGGGTTTGATAATGGGAACGCGCGCCGGCGATCTCGACATTGGTGCGGTTACGTATATTATGGAAAAAGAAGAAATCGGCATCGAGTCGGCAAATACGCTTTTCAACAAGCATAGCGGAATGCTCGGCATTACAGGAATATCGTCCGACATGAGAGAGATTGAAGAGGCGCAAAGCAAAGGAAGCGAACGCGCTACGCTTGGATTAAAAATGTTTAATTACAGAATTAAAAAATACATAGGAGCATACAGCGCTGCGCTTGGCGGACTTGACCTTTTGGTTTTTACGGGAGGAATTGGCGAAAATGCAGACATAACAAGAGCCCAAATATGCGAAAATATGCAATATATTGGTATTGAGATTGATAAATCGAAAAATAAAGGATTGCGCGGACGCGAAGAAGTTATCAGCACGCCCGAATCAAAAGTGGCTGTAATGGTTGTCCCAACAGACGAAGAACTTATGATTGCTCTTGATACGCAGAATATTATAGAAAAAAATAAAAAATAGGCACTTACAAGCTGCTAACAATGTATTTTAGGGATTCAAGGCTTTCGCAAGATTGAATCCCTTTTGTTTGATTTGCAAAATTTACGTCACATTATTTTATATCTCTCAAGATATTATAAGCCTCGTAAAGGTAGGCATCTTTCTCAAGTTTTTTAATCCAGTTGTTTCGTCTGGTTATTCGGGTTGTGTCGCTATCGACAAATTTTTTATCTTCGGGCAATGTAAAAGCCTCCAAGCCTGTTTTGTTTTTTCCAATATTTTCGTATTTTTTTGATATTTCTTTTCTAACTTTCAGTTCGTTTCTAAATTTTTTCAGGTTCAGGCTGTAAACCGTCTTGTCTTGTTCTTTTTTCAAGCGTTTTGCGTTTTCGTCGATCAAATCAAAAGTTTCATTTTTTGCGATACGACTTGCACTTCTTTTCCTGATTTTGTCAACGTTTACCTTGTCGTACCATTTTTCATACGAAAGAGGTTTAATCTCGTCCCAAGGCATTGCATTGTCTTGTTCTCTCTCGCCTACTTTCAGGTATGAGTACGAATCGGGCAAGATAATATCCGGCGTTACGCCTTTAAGTTGGGTTGAGCCTCCGTTTATTCTGTAAAACTTCTGGATTGTCATTTTCATTGCGCCAAGCGGCTTCACATTGTTCATTGGTGCTTTCACATAATCGTCAAAATTTATGAAACGCTGCACCGTTCCTTTTCCGAATGTAGAGTTGCTTCCAACGATTACGCCTCTGTTGTAATCCTGAATTGCTGCGGCAAAAATCTCGGAAGCTGATGCACTAAACGAATTTACCATGACGGTCAAAGGTCCTTTGTACTGGATTTTGGGGTCGGAATCTTTCAACACATCGTGCTTGTTTCTCAAACGCGCTTTCACCTGTACGACAGGTCCTTTCTCGATGAATAAACCAACGATTTTGACAACATCTTGCAGCGAACCGCCTCCGTTATTTCTCAGGTCGAGAATGACTCCTTCGACATTGTTGTTTTTGAGTTTTTGCAGCTCTTTTTCAATATCATCGGAGCAACTGCGTGCTTTCTTGTTTTTAAAATCGACATAAAATTTGGGTAAATAGATGTATCCAATCGGGTGTTTTCCTTTTTTATCTTTTAGTATCACAGATTTCGCAAATGTTTCTTCAAGAATAACGACATCGCGGATAATGGGGATTATTTTTATCGTGGCATCTTTCTTTTTTACGGTAAGGCGTACTTCCGTGCCTTTTTTTCCGCGTATAAATTGCACTGCTTTATCAAGGCGCATATCAACAACGTCAAGCGGTTCTTTATCGCCCTGTGCAACTTTCAGGATAATATCGCCTACCTCAAGTTCGCCTTGCTTCCACGATGCGCTCCCGACAACAATGCGCGATACCTTAATATATCCGTCGGGACCTTGCGAGAGGGTCGCCCCGATGCCTTCAAATTTTCCGGACATCTGAATGTCAAAATCCTCTTTGTCTTTTGGCGGATAATAGCCTGTGTGCGGATCGTAAATATTTGTGATACAATTCAAATAGATGGCTCTACGATCGTTTTCATCAATTTGTTTGATGCGTTTAAACAGGTTGTCATTGTTTTTCAAGACTTCTTTCCGGCATTCTTTTTCAAGTTCTTCAAAGCTTTTAATTTTTACCGTCGTATCGGCTTTTGCTTCGGCTTTTTCCTGCACGTCCAATTTGTCGGCAAGTTTTGTCAGCACTTGATACTTTAACGATTTGCGCCAAATTTCGCGCAATTCTTCTTCGTTTTGGGCAAATTCTAATTTCTCGGCATCAAACTCAAGGCTTTCATCTTTAGAAAAATCAAAGGGGTTTTTCAGAATTTCGGCGTATATATCTTCTGCCTTATCAATTCTTTTATGGATAATATCAAGCGAAAGGTCGAAAAAATTGTAAGTACCTTTTCGCACTTCATCATCTATTAAATGTTCGTATTTAGTCAATTGACTAATATCTGATTTTGTCAGATACCTTTTATTGTAATCTAACCTTTCGAGATACAGCTCGTAAACTTTCTCGGAAAATGTGTCATCAATGTTCATTGCCAAATAATGACTACTTCTGAGAAAACCTGAAACAGCATCAAGAATTACTTTGTTTTTTTGTTTACCATCTAAAAAAGTATAGGAAACAATAAATAATGACACCAAAACAATCGCTGCAATTGCAAATATTTTTCTTTTCATAAAATTGTAAAATTATTGATAAAATGTATCTGTTTGATATTCTGTAAAAAAACTTGTAGCAGGCAAGTTCAAATAAACGTAATATCAGCGAAGATAAACAATTCGGAACAAACCTCACACATATTTAAACGGAAATACTCAATTTTAGTTTACCCAAAACTCAATAAAATAAAAAAATGCACTTTTTTCATGAAAAAAATTCTAGACACAATCCTTCGCCCTTTCTTCGCACATTTTGCTTCCAAATCATTGAGAGTAGTAATATCCAAAGTGTTGTAGAGAGCAGCATTTTACGTTTCTATAAATGCCAAATCGGGAGTTTTATTCTGAAATGTGTTCGCTTTTTCAATAAATATAAGGAATAATTCGGTATGTGTTTTTGTAAATTGTTTTAATTTGGAGTTTATTATTGGTTTATCATTTCTTTATAGTAGTTTTTTGTTTTTAATTTTATTATCAGTTTGTTTTTATCACGAAAATTCGAGTTAATAATTTTATTATACCACTTTCTTGCCGAAGCGAAATCGTTTTTTTCGGCATAAATTTGCAGTATATTGTAGTGCAACCAAGCATAAGGATAGTTCACATTTTTATCAACAGCCGTTTTAAACGACTTTAAAGCTGCATCTAAATTGTAGTTGCTGTAATGCTTATACGCAATATCAATCTCATTATTAACCAATTGGTCTAAAATTATTCCCTTTATTGAAAAGCAATTATCCGAACAGTTTTCAATTATATCAAGGTATTTTACGGAATCGCCTACCGGAGAGAAAAAAAGTTTAAATTTCAAGATTTCGCCAACATAAGCAAAGCTGTAAGTTTCAGGACAAACAGGTATTCCCGCTGATTTGACAAGCAAATATTCTGTTGATTTTAAAGAATTTATGAGGCTTATGTTTTTATCTGCACAAAAAAATCCTGTTGCCGATTTATTCTCGACAGAAAGCTCGACAATAGTTGCTTTGTCCGTAAACAATATACTTTCTACTTTCATAGGGTGGCTTGCAAGTGCAAAATTGGGTTTCACGATTGTTTGCGAAAACCCAAGCGCATACATTGTAAGCATAAATATTGCAATGCCGTATTTTTTCATTTATTTTATGCTGTTTTTCTGCACGAAGCAAGGGGCAAAAGCCCCTTGCTTTGATGTTTTCGGCTTTGTGTTTTTCCTGCTACTTGCCCAATGTAAAATCAAGACCAACAGAAAAGCCCATAGTTGATTTTTCGTAGGTTTGCGTTCCTACTGTTTTGTCGTCATACTTAGAGTAAAATGCTCCGGCTTCAAGTTTTAACATTTCGTTGATTTTATATACTCCGCCAAAGCCGAAATTGTCTGATGAAAGGGAAAATCGCGTATCGTTATGATAATTATCGGCTACTCCGGTATTGCCTCTAAGGTAACCTGCGCTTAAACGTAATTTTTCACTTAGTTGATACTCAACACCCAATCCGATTTCAAAAAAATTGTTGTCAATTATATCGGTTTCAATTCCATTTTGTGTTTCTTTTGCCCAGCCTATTTTTTTATCGAAATACAAAAGATAACAGACTTGAGCTGAAAGTTTATCACTTACTTTATATTGCGCACCTACCGAAAACAATGCCGGCATGTCGGCATCTGTTTTTTTGCCGTCGGGGAACATCTCTACCACATCGCCCGTTTGAGGATTAAAACCTACGGCAAAGCCTTTTCCCTTGGGGGTTTCGTTTTCAATTTCAATTTCGGGTTTAAACTCGTATTTCACACCGATATTAAGTTTATCCTCTAAAAATGAAACATTAACACCTACGATTGGCGCAATTCCGCCGCCTGTTTGTTTAACGTCAGCAGATTGGTCGCCCAATAATCTTGCCCCTGCACCAATTTCTTGTGCTTTTCCATTAAGATGTTGAGATGCGCCATAATAGATTGTTTGTGCTTCTTTCAGCGTCATTTGCTCAATTTCTGCATTGCTTTTGCCAAGTTTTTGCAAGCCCATTTCTAATTGTTGTCTTTGTTCGAGGGTCAAAGCACCGGCTCCTTGCGCTTCTGCAAATGTCAAATTTGCGGCGGGGCTTGCAACTAAAGGACTCATCATGTCTCCCACACTTTGTGCAGTGGTGGCTATTTCCATCATTTGGGTTGATAAGCCGCTCATAAATTCATCGGCAGGTTTATCTCCTGTTGCTGTTTTAAACATAATGTCTTTCATCTCGCCGTCGTATGTATTTTTTATCCAAACATAACGAGCACCGCCGAAAATCGAAATTGCATCGCTAATGGCGTAAGTAACGCCTGCTTGAAAGCCAAAATATACCGACGAACCGTCAAATTTTTTATTCATTGAATAATCTCCCGTTGCTCCGCCTATGGGCGACATTGTCATTGCTTTTGCAGCGAAGGATACAGGCAGTTCCATCATCGGAACGCCTTTGGAGTAACTTGCACTACCGCCGCCGCCAATGACTGTAAAGCCCAAGGAAAACGCCAATCTGTCTTTTTTATAAACAGCGTATAAATTGGGAAAGACAGGAGCAAATACTTCGCCGTCGAAAGTTTTGCCCAAGCTTGAATTTGTAATGGACATATCCTGCAATATAACCTGATTGCTCAATGAAAAATGCAATCCGTCAGGCAGTTTTGTAAGTGCTGCGGGATTAAAAAACACGGCATCTATATCGGTTGATGCGTTTCGTGCCAACATTCTTGTCCATCCGGTACTCTGATTCGTATTGGTTACAATGCCGCCTCCGAATACCATGTTTGAGGCTATGATTAAGCCCAACAGTAATAATACTCTTTTCATGCTTTAAATTATTTATTTTTTTACTGATTGTAATACTTTCTCTCTTAATGAACTCACTTTAATTATCGTTTTTTTATAAAAAAAATAAGTTAGCATCTTAGGCAACAAAGATACATGATATTTTTAAATTCTCACACAAATACAAAAAAACAAATGTTTTATAGGAGAAAAAAACGAATGCAACGTTTTCACACTACGAACTTTATAAAATAATTCTTTTTGAATTTGCATGTACACTTATTACCTTTTTTTTGGGGGGGGGGAATCATTCGAGAGCATATTCACAAGCGTATAAAGGGACATTTGTCATCCATGCCTCTTCTTTATAGTCTTTAAGGGAAAACCTCATGGCTTTTTCCGGCTTGTATTTTTCGCAAAATACTTTAAAACTGCGGGCTTTTACATTGATTTCGGCTTTGACTTCAATGGGAACAACACGCCCATTTTCCTGCACCACAAAATCGACCTCGCTCGTGCTGCGCTCGTTTGTCCAGTAGCTTATTTTTTCCATTTCTTTGGCACACAATTGCTGCATGACAAATTGCTCTGTCAAAGCTCCTTTGAATTGCAAAAACAAGTCGTTTTTCTGTATCAAAAGTCCTATGTTGATGTTGCACATGGCTGACAACAAGCCAACGTCTGCCAAGAAAAGTTTAAAAATCGAAGGTTCTTCAAAGGCAATCAGAGGGATTTCGGGTTTGGTAATTCTGCAATTTTTCAAGAGCAGCCCTGCATCGGTCAGCCATTGTATGGCAAGTTCAAAGTCTTTTGCTCTTGCGCCGGTTTTCAGCGCGCCGTAGATGAATTTTTTGTTCTCTTTCGCCAGCTGTGCCGGAATACTCTGCCACACCATGCGAATGCGCGGAACAATATTGCCCGAAGCATGTTTGGCAAAATCTGCCTCGTAGGCTGTGATAATATTTTTTTGTATCTCTCTGACCATTGCCCAATCTTTGCTGTGGATAAAAGCAGAAACCGCTTCAGGCATTCCTCCTACATAGTAATATGTTTTCAAATATTCAACAAGTTTATTTTTGAATATTGAAATACTCAACCAATCATGCTTTTGCATGATTTCTACGAGTTTTTGTTCGTTCATGGCAAGCAAAAACTCCGAAAAAGTCATGGGATAAAGATTTAAAAACTCCACTTTCCCGACAGGGAATGTTGCAATGCTCGGCATGCTGATGCCCAACAAAGAACCGGCAGCTGCAACATGCAGTTCCGGAGCTTTTTCGTAGAAATATTTCAAAGACGTGATTGCTCTTTCTGCGGTCTGTATTTCGTCAAGCACAATCAGCGTTTCGTTCGGATAAATCTGTTGCTTGGAGTAAATTTCCATGACATTTATTATTCTTCGTATGTCAAAATCGGCAACAAACAAAGATTGCAAGCGGGGCGCATCTTCAAAATTTATGTAAATACAATTTTTATAGCATGTTTTTCCGAACTCTTTCAGCAGCCATGTTTTGCCTACTTGCCTTGCTCCGCGAACAATAAGCGGTTTGCGTCCTTGCTTTTGTTTCCACTTTATGAGCTGTTTGATTTTCTGCCTTTTCATTTTTATCAAGATATTTTTGCGTAAATTTACATTTTTATCAAGATAAAACAAAACTTTCTTACATTTTTATGTGTAAAAAATATTATATTTGGCATTTTAAATACACAAACTTAAATGCCAAATTTATAGAAGCCGTACATTCTCAGCAATCGCTTGAAGAACGCATTGACAGGAAACAAAATCGGCTACGACCAATGGGGCGACTCAAAACATTTTTTCAAACGCAAAAATAATAGTTTCGTAAACAATTGAAAATTTTAATATTATGTACAAAGGAATCCATAGACAATTGACGCTTTTACTACTTATTTGTTTTGCGCTTGCGACAAAGGGACAACAAACTCCCGATTGCGAAATTTCCTCGAATTATATTCCGACAATTCCGGAACACAATCCGATAAAAAAAGTCAGGCTCATTTTGCATATTTTTCAAAAAAACGACGGCTCCGGAAATTTTCAACAAACGGAAAAGGATATTTCCTGGATTCGGAGTCAAATTTTCAGAGAGGTAAACAGCATTATGGCAAACCTGCCGCCGATGAAACTTGAAACAAACTCAAAACACATCAAAGACAGTAGAATAAGGTATCATCTTGACACCATACTTTTTCATCAGGACGATTTTGCGTGGGATATGAAATGCGACAAGCATGGCAAAGCTTCGTGCAAAATTTCATTTCGATTCGGGAATGAGCTGTACGAAAAATATGTTGCTTCAGCAAGCGATTTGGAACACAAATTTCAGGCTATTCACTTATTTTTTGGCGAAAACGAAAAGGGAAAAGGTCGAGCAAGCGGCATTGGCGATAAAAAATGGACAATTATTACCGGAAGTTATACCATGTATCAAAGCAAAAACTTCTGGGAGCCTGCCGGATTGATACGCCACGAATTAGGACACAATTTAGGACTGATTCACACTTGGGACACAGATGATTACTGCGACGACACTCCGCGAAATTCAGGGTGCTGGAATGGGGAAAACTGCTCAAACAACATGATGGATTACAATGCCCAACAAGCAGCTTTGACAGCATGCCAGCTCGGAAGAATGCACTTTTACCTCTGCGGAAAACGCGGAAATATATCGGAAGCACTCATTGACGACTATTGTACGCACGACGGCTCAAGCATTGAAATATGGACGGGCGATACCGTACATTGGAAAGCCGAAAAATACATTCACGGAAATATTCGTATTCACAAAAATGCGGTTCTTATTGTCTCGTGTTTGCTTTCACTGCCTGAATACGCGAAAATTACAATCCTGAAAAACGGAAAACTAATTGTTGATGGAGGAACAATTACAAACGTCTGCAATGCAAATTGGGAAGGCGTGAAAATTCAGGGAAAAAGACGACACCGAAAAAATCCGATCAAATTCGGATATATCGAACTTTTGAACAATGGCAAAATTATAAATGCACGGAAAAAGAATTATTGACAAACATCTGCAAAAGCGCGTGCAAATTATTCAAATTATCGGGAAAAAAATAGAGGGAACTTCTTAATTCTACAAAAAAATCATGTCTGACGCAGCCTTAGTTTTGTTTTTTCAAAATATTTAAAAGAGAAATTTGTGATTCCTACAAAAAAATAAACTTGATAAACAAAAAAACAACGAAAGTGCTATGAACTAAAAGAATGTAATATTATGGAAACACTCGCTACGCCAGACAATCATTTTGCTTGTAAAATAAATTAAAAAATGAAAAAATTTATACACAAAGGTAAAAAAATATCTCAAATAAAAAAAGCAAATAGTGAAAAAAAATTATTATGCGCGTATATTCAAATAAATGCAACAAAAATCAATCGTTTTTGAAATAAAGACAGGAACAAAATGTATTTCAATACAACAAAAAAAACAAAACAATAGCAATAGACAAACCGGCTAACCACCGATAATACTTTTCAAGATAAAATTCCATGCTTTGTTTATTTTCTTGACGTAGATATTTATAACCAAGTTTCCTATGAAAATCATCATGACAATTTGGACATAAATAATCAGTTTCGCTTTCACCAAATAATTTAAATGGCAATATATGATGTTTCTCACAAATGAATATTTTTCCGCATTTTGAGCAGACTTTTTCCTTATTTGCCATTCTTTAGAAGTTTAAACTTTACAAAATCATGAGTTTCATTGCTAACAGAATATTCCGGATTGAAATGGAAGATATTCGGACTCAATCCAAAAATAAAACCATAGCGGAAACTTGCTTCTGGAATATTTTCTATGAAAAGTTCAAAAGGATTTTCATCGCCACCCTTCTCAAAAGCAACAAGAAAATCAATGCCTTCCTCTGAAGCCAAACCACTTTTGATTGTACAGTTTTTGGGCTTAATGGTTTTAAGTTTATCCCAAAATAACGAAGCTGTTGTTTTGTTTTGCTCCATTTCCAAAATATTATGGATTTCTTTTGCAATTAGAGCTTTGTATTCTTGTTCTTTATTTCCCATCTGCGTGCATTTAAAGGTCTTTTCATTTTTTTTCAAAAAAATGAAAAGATTTTATATACAAAGCTAAAAAAATATCTCAAATAAAAAAAGCAAATAGTGAAAAAAATTAAATAGTATCTCATAAAGTGTTTTCGTTTTTTTTTCACTTTTCATAAAAGTGCATCTCTTCGATGTATTCATACGCATTGGGCGGAATGAAATGTTCGAGTTTTCGCCCTGCTTTTATTGCTTTTCGGATAAAACTCGACGAAATATCCATAAAAGGAGCATTTACGAACTTTATCTTTTTGTGTTTTTTGTATTTCCCGCCATCGTGTCCGGGACGTGGATAAACATAAAGTTTGTAGTAGTGCAAAATTTCCTTGTAATTTTTCCACTTTTCGATACTTTCAAGATTGTCGGCACCCATGATTAGCACAAAATCTTCGTTTCTGTATTTGTCGTAGAGATATGCCAAAGTATCAATGGTATATGAAGGTTTTGGCAGTGTAAATTCAATGTTAGAAACCCTGTATTTGGGATTGTTGCCTACTGCCCGATTTAAAATCTCCAGACGCTGATAGTCATCAAGAAGTGTCTTTTTATCTTTTAAGGGATTTTGAGGACTGACAATAAACCAAACTTGTTCGACATCGGTAAATTCTACCATAAAATTTGCAATAGCCATATGTCCGATATGAACGGGATTAAACGAACCAAAATAAAGTCCTATTTTCATCTGTTTATGTTTAATTCGATAAATTTGCCAAATCTCAAAGATTTAGCAAATTTTTTTCTGTTTATATTTTGTAAGTTCTTGATTTTGGCAAGGGGGCATGTCCCCTTGTTAAAAGGTATTTTATTCTTTTTTAATTCATTCATAGCAGACAAAGGTAATACTTTTTTTCCTTTGGCATATTATAAATTTTCAACCAGCGGTAAACTCTCATTTTTCCGCCAAATTTTATACTTCTTCCTTGCTTCATCTGCACTTATTTGGCAATTTAAAACGTCCAACAAAACTTTTTCTTTGAAACTTAGAGAATAATAAATCCTGTTTTTTTAATTTCTTTACATATTTGTCCTGTTTTAAGTTTACTTTTGTAATAATTTATGTGTAAACCTATTTCAAGACGAGACACATTCAATTCGTCTTTCAATAAACTGCAATGAAAAACGCGAAAGCCTTTTTCTTTTTGACACTGTCAAATGCAAATAAAGTTGTTAAAAATAAAAAAATAAGCGTTTGCCTCGACCGAAATTTAAAGTTTTATTTAAAAATACTTACATTTGTCAAGAGATATTGTAACTGATCATGTAAATTCTATACAAAGTACAAAATATATAAAAATGAAAATTTCTTATAACTGGCTGAAACAATACCTTGATATAAGTCTTGACGACAATCAAGTTGCGGATATTTTAACATCTATTGGTCTTGAGGTTGAAGGCATTGAGGAGTTTCAATCTATCAAAGGAGGTCTTGAGGGAATGCTTGTTGGAGAAGTGAAAACCTGCGAACCGCATCCTAATGCAGACAAATTAAGTGTTACCACAGTTGATGTCGGTGCTGATAATTTGTTGAATATCGTTTGTGGCGCACCGAATGTTGCAGCCGGACAAAAAGTTGTTGTTGCAACAATTGGCTCAACACTTTATAAAGGCAATGAGCCTTTTCCGATAAAAAAAACAAAAATCAGAGGACTTGCCTCAGAAGGCATGATTTGCTCCGAAGATGAACTTGGATTAAGCACAGAACGAAGCGAAGGAATAATCGTTCTTCCGCAAGATATTCAGGTGGGAACTCCCGCCTCAGACTATTTTAAGGTAGAAAATGATACTGTTTTTGAAATAGGGCTTACACCAAACCGAAGTGATGCCGTATCGCATATCGGAGTTGCACGAGATTTGGCAGCTTACCTCAAACAAGAACACGATGTTGAGCTTCAATTGCCCTCTGTTGAGCATTTCGCTATCGACAACACATCGCACCCTGTTGAAGTAATTGTCGAAAACCAAGAAGCCTGCCCAAGATATTGCGGTTTGACAATCAAAGGTTTCAAGGTGGGAGAATCGCCAAACCGGCTGAAAAACAGATTGAAAGCCATTGGCATGAACCCGATAAACAATGTTGTTGATATTACAAACTATATCCTCCACACAACAGGACAAGCCTTGCATGCTTTTGATTTGGAAAAGGTAAAAGGCAATAAAATTGTGGTAAAAACCCTTGAGGACAAAAGCAAATTTACAAGCCTTGATAAGCAAGAACGCGAACTTAGAGACAAAGACCTGATGATTTGCAACGAATCGGAAGGAATGTGTATTGCCGGTGTTTTGGGAGGAATCGACTCCGGAATAAGCGAAAAATCAACAGGACTGTTTCTTGAATGTGCTTATTTCAATCCGGTTTGGATAAGAAAAACAGCCAAACATTATGGCATAAAAACAGACTCATCGTTTCGTTTTGAGCGCGGAGCCGACCCGAATGCTACGATTCGTGTGCTGAAACTTGCCGCCCTGATGATAAAAGATATTGCAGGAGGAGAAATCACTTCAGAAATCGTGGATATTTATCCTAAACCCATTGAAAATTTCAAAGTACTGCTGAAATATAAAAATATCGACAGGCTCGTCGGAAATCATATTCCTGCGGAAAAAGTAAAAAAAATACTGCGCGCATTAGAAATAAATATTTTGGAAGAAAACAAGGAGAGTTTGCAGCTCGAAGTTCCGACTTATCGCGTCGATGTTAGCCGCGAGGCAGATGTTATCGAAGAAATTTTGCGTATTTACGGCTACAACAATGTTACGTTTCCCGAAAATTTGCGCACAAACTTGAGCTTTGTGCAAAAACCGGATATTGACAAAATCAGAAATGCCATATCGGATTATCTCAGCAGTCTCGGACTGAACGAAATCATGTCGAATTCATTAACAAAAGCATCATATTATCAGAAACTTAAAAGCTATAAGGCTGAAAATTGTGTTATGATTATGAATGCCCTGAGTTCCGATTTGAATGCAATGCGCCAGAGTTTGCTTTTTGGCGGCCTCGAATGCATTGCCTACAACGCAAACAGGAAAAATGCCAATTTGGCACTCTACGAATTCGGAAATTGTTACACATACGACAACTCGAAACCACAAAAAGATCCTTTGCAAAAATACAGCGAAGCAAACCATCTAGCCCTTTTCCTTTGTGGAACACAACATGCCGAAAGCTGGAATCGAAAAGAACAAGCAACAGATTTTTATCAAATAAAACAATATGTTGAGAATATTCTGAAAAAAATGGGATTCGCCTTGCAAAAATTTGCAAAACAAGAAATCTCAAACGAGATGTTTGAGTACGGACTCAGCTACACACTAAGCAAAAAAACAATTGTACGCTTTGGTGCAGTAAATCAAAAACTACAAGAAGAATTTGACATTAAAACAGAGGTATTTTTTGCAGAATTCAACTGGAACAATTTGATAGAGAACTACAAAGATGAACTGCAATATCAAGAAATTTCAAAATTTCAACCGGTTCGTCGCGACTTGGCTTTGTTGATAAATTCAGACATACGCTTTGAACAATTGGAAGACTTGGCTTACAAAACAGAAAAGAAAATCCTGAAAGAAGTGTCAATTTTTGACGTATATCAAGGCAAAAACATTGAGGCAGGAAAAAAATCATACGCCCTTAGTTTTATCCTCCAGGACGAGAAAAAAACCCTTACCGACAAACAAATCGACAAAGTGGTAAAACGACTGATTCGAGCTTTTGAAACAAAATTCGATGCGCAAATACGATAAACTTTTGGGGCGACAACGCAAAACAAACCCCAAAAAACAAAACACGACAAAAATCTCCGAAAGAAATAAAAATTTATCGGAGATTTTTCTCATAAGCGATTGCTTTTCTTGATAAAAATATCTATTTTTATAATGCAAAAAAAATAATCCCCCAAAAAAGAAAACATTACTATGAGTAGAATAGAATTACTTCAAGGCGATATTGTAAAGCTCCATGTTGATGCAATTGTAAATGCAGCAAATTCGACATTACTTGGCGGCGGCGGAGTTGACGGAGCTATCCATCGGGCAGCCGGACCGGAATTGTTAGAAGAATGCAAAAGCCTAAAAGGCTGTCCTGTCGGGAAAGCAAAATTGACAAAAGGATACAAGTTAAAGGCAAAATATGTAATTCACACCGTTGGTCCTGTTTGGGAAGGCGGCAACAAACACGAGGAAAAATTTCTGGCAGATGCTTACAAAAACAGCCTCATTCTTGCTGTACGAAACGAACTAAAAACAATTGCATTCCCTTGCATAAGCACAGGAGTTTACAACTTCCCGAAAGAAAAAGCAGCAGAAATAGCAATTGCTGAAGTATATAAATTTCTTCTGCACGAAAAATCAATAAAAAAAGTGATTTTCAACACCTTCGATGATGAGAATTATGAAATTTATCACAAAAAAATCCAAGAACTTAAATTGTAAGATTTATAAACGCCCCAAAGCCGTTTATTTATGAATGAAAAATTCAAAGATTTTCACATCTGTATTTTTCAATTTATCGGTAACATAAACTTTTATTTTATAAACTTTTTCTATCGAGAAAATTTCTTTCATATGATAATCCGGAACCTGTGAATAATTTAGTATCTTGTCTTCGTCATTTACCGAGAAGCGAACAGATTCGACACCACTAATTTCGTCCGTAGCATCGATATACATTCTTGATTTTATCGGATAAGATTTCATGCTTTTCCCGCCGATGGTTTTATCTACTCCCGGAGACGAAAAGCGAATTTTAACGCTCGGAGGCGTGTTATCGACCAACAATGTGATTGAAAGAGGTTTTTCTGCATTATCAACATTATCGACACTCCAATAGCTGATTTTATGTTTTCCTTCTTTCGTAATATTTACCGGCGTTTTATATACAACTTCAGCTCCGCCGTCAATTTTATATGCCGTTTTTTTCACGCCGGAATGTGCTACGCTTGCAAAAAACGAAATCATTGTTTTTGATGTAACACACAACAAGCTACGATCTCCGTTAAAAAATTGCGGTCTGCCTATTTTTATTCCAGTATTGGGCGCAACATTGTCCATATATACTTTAAACGATTTAAGGTTTGAATGGTTTACATTATCAGTCGCTCTTGCAATTATTTCCTTCGGACCTTTTGTTGCAATGGTAAAAGGGGCAGAATAAGGTTTCCTTGGCGAACTTTCGGAGCTTTGTCCAACTTGTCTTATTTCATAGGTGAGCGTTTTTATTCCGCTGTGGTTATCTTTTGCTTCAATATTGATTTTTGTTGCCGCCGGAATAAATCGCGTGCCTGACGGGCTGACAAATTCCTTTCCTTGTAAGCTGATTTTTATTGTCGGAGGAAACTTGTCAAGGTAGAATTTATAGGCGTTGCCCGCTTGTTTTTTATCTTCGTTATTTTTCACCCTGTCAATCGAATAATACCTTATTTCGTGGTTTCCGTCTTTTAACGAACTGAGGCGAATGGGTTTGATAAAAGTCTCAAAAGGCTTATTATCTATGGAATACATGGTCTGAAAAACGCCCGACATCTTATCTTTCGAGATAAGTTCAATTTTAGAATCTTCCGAAAGAATATTATTGTTGTTTGTTCCAATGATTTTGTATTCGGTTTTGGGCGGTGTCATATCTATGTTGAACTCAATTTGTCGCGGTTTTTCCATGTTTCCGACATTGTCCGTGGCATAATAACTTATGCTGTAATCGCCATCTTTAGAAAATGTTAGTTCTTTATCATACTTTTGATACGCAGCTTTGTTTATGGAATAAAAAATTGTCTTGACTCCCGATATTTCGTCTTTTGCTTCAAGAGATATTTGAAGTCCTTGACCGTAGATTTTTTTATTCAAAGCCTCTTCTTTATGCGCGCCGGAAAATTCCGTTTTTGTAATGGGCGGTTTTCCATCTACATAAACATCAAGATAAAGCACTTTGCTTGCTACGCCGGATTTTACCGCCCCGATTTTAATCGGGTTGTGTCCTTCCGTAACAAAGTGAAAAGGTCTTGAACTTGCCGGATCTTGGCTGTTGCTCAAGGGATACGATTTTGCTCCGGCATCTTTTGATGTGGTAAAATTCATAAAAATAGGCAATGCCTTATTTATATAATATTTGCCGTCTTTTGAAATATAAACCTCTTTTTTAGGTTGTTGGGGTTGTTGTGCTGAGGCACGAAAAGAAATCAACACAACAATAATAAATATTATGTCTGTTAGTTTGCCCATGGCGGATGAAAGTATTTGTTAGAATTAGCAATCTTCTTGTAAATATAGTCAATAATTTCTATTATGTATCGTTAAATTGTTAAAATTTATGAATCTCATTAAAAAAAATACAAAAATTATTCCTTTCGTTTACAAAGCAGACTTTAAGATTGAAAGGATTTAAACTTTTACATACATCAAATTTTGATTGCTATTTTGGGTGCTTTGAATTGGTATTGTGAGATTTGCATTAAAAAAATCATGAAATATTTCGTAATTTTCAGCAAAATGAGACATTTTAAAGTTTAAATCACTTCATTGCTCCTAATTTGCAAATAAACTCTATATTTACGCTTTATTTTTCAAACGAAAAAAAGAAAAGAATGACACAAACAATGGGCAAATATTTATCTTTGGTAAAATTCAGCCATACGATTTTTGCTATGCCGTTTGCAATGATTGGCTTTTTTCTGGCAATTAAATCCTACGATTTTCATTGGACAAATCTCATGCAGGTAATCCTCTGTATGGTATTTGCCCGAAATGCAGCCATGGCTTTCAATAGATTTACAGACAGACATATTGATGCAAAGAATCCAAGAACGGTAAAGCGAGAAATTCCGTCAGGAGAACTAAAAGCAACAAGCGCATTGTGGTTTGTGATAGCCAATTCCTTGCTTTTTTGCATCACGTGCTATTTTATAAACACACTTGTTCTGTTTCTCTCGCCCATTGCGCTTTTGGTCGTATTAGGTTACAGCTACACGAAACGTTTCACGTATTTATGTCATTTTATTCTTGGCTTGGGCTTGGCTCTTGCGCCCATTGGAGCTTACCTTGCCGTAGCCGCAAAATTTGACATTGTGCCACTTTTGTTCTCATTTATCGTCCTTTTTTGGGTTAGCGGATTCGACATTATCTATGCCCTGCAAGATATTGGCTTCGACCGCAAAGAAAAGCTAAAGTCGCTTCCCGCAACATTGGGAATAAAATTATCACTACACCTTTCTTCTGTGTTGCACCTGTGCGTTGTAATATTTATTATATATATTTTCTTTTCCGGAAATTTTTCACAACTTTATACTATCGGTGCAATAATCTTTTCAGGACTTTTGCTTTTTCAGCATTTAATTGTAAAAAAAGACAATTTAAGCCGAATAAACCTTGCTTTTTTCACAACAAACGGCATTGCAAGCGTAATTTTTGCGTTTTTTACGATTTTAAGCCTTTATTTTTAACGAACAATATTTTTTGGGGAAACCCCAATAATAACGAAATTAACAAATCTTCACAAATTGTTTACAAAAGATTTACAAAAAACTTATACCATTTATATTTATTTTTTAGTCCAATATTTGCATGAATAAACATATTCAAAAGAACAAGTTTGTTTAACATGGGATTGTGTTATTTTTTTTG
>PDWI01001936.1_pt1 | contig 31979 bp, 26 predicted proteins | sample 1430891 | NCBI WGS metagenome assembly PDWI01 (sample SAMN01162508, study PRJNA174530) | Oral metagenome, whole genome shotgun sequencing project. | biome: Marine environment; feature: Marine mammal; material: Swab sample of the gingival sulcus; isolation source: swab sample of gingival sulcus... | reverse complement strand
CAAAAAAAATAACACAATCCCATGTTAAACAAACTTGTTCTTTTGAATATGTTTATTCATGCAAATATTGGACTAAAAAATAAATATAAATGGTATTATAATTCATTAAAAAAATAAACAGACTTATGCCTATAAATTAAAAAATTATTATTGTGAAAAATATAGCTTACGATTTTGGACAGAATTGGAAAGATTTCTCAAACAACGCACTGGAAGTTGTTAATATCGAACAGTCGTTGTCAGATTTTAAGAATTTGATAGACCATGAAGATATTAAAAACAAAACATTTATAGACATAGGATTTGGTCAAGGTTTAAATCTTTTAAATGCAAGTTTGCTTGGTGCAGACACTTTGGGTTGCGATATAAACCCCAAATGTAAAGAGGTTCTTGAATTTAATCAAAAGAAATATCCCAATATAGGTGATAAAAAAATTCCTGTTATTGTTGGTTCGATACTTGATATTGAAACGATAAACAGTATTAAGAAATACCGTGAAAATTTTGATATTGTTCATTCTTGGGGTGTATTACATCATACAGGAAAAATGTGGAAAGCAATAGACATAGCCTGTAGCTTGGTTAATAAAAACGGAAAACTTATTATTTCAATATATAACAAACATTGGTCATCGCCGCTGTGGAGACTCATAAAGTTATTTTATAATATAGCACCTAAGTTTATAAAATGGATAATGATCAAAATCTTTTATGTTGTAATATTTATGGCAAAATTTTTAGTAACGTTTAAAAATCCTTTAAAAAAAAAACGAGGCATGAATTTTTATTATGATATAATTGACTGGTTAGGAGGCTATCCATATGAATATGCCAACATAAAAGAAATAACTGATTACATTGAAAAAATGAACTTTAAAACAATAAAAGTAAAAGCTGCCCAAGTGCCGACAGCTTGTAATGAGTATATTTTTGAACGAACAGAATAAAACGAGTGAGTTATTTTGTAGGGAAAAAAGTGCATGAACGTCTTTCCGGCATTAACTCATTACTTTAATGTACCAATCCCAATTTTTCCAATAAAACCGAGTATTATTTTTCACTTCTACAGGAAGAGGAATATTTGCAACAGAAGGAATTAAAGCTCCTAACTGCGAAAAAAAACGTTGTACATTTTTACCCAATAAATCTTTTGCCACAGCTTGAGTTTCCAAAGAAGCATCTTTTCGCAAAAACATCATTTGAGGCAAAATCAAACAACCTTCTTTGGGGATAATAGTATTTAGGTTTTTCCCCATATTATAACGAGCAAAGGGCAAAGGCAAAATTCCCACATCGTAAAAACCTTTATTTACACCAGTAATAACATCAAAAGGTAAACCGCTGTATTTTAAACTATTGAGAAAGTCTTCTGATCTACTGTCAGCGTGCATATTTCTGATAAGAGCCTTAAAAGCTACACTCACAGGTGTATGGATATCGGGCAGTAACACCTTGCCGTAAAACCGTTTGTCCAATAAATCTGACCAAGATTGAGGAGGTTGTTTTAAATCTTTATTAATCATCATAATAATAGGTACAAACAACAAAGGCTTAACATAAGGTAAACTACTATTGAAATTGAGAGCTTTTAACTCTTCTCGCAAAGGTGGAAAATCATCTCCAAAATCTTCAAAATATTGGAGTAACTCCTTACTCTTAAAATAATTCAATATATCAGGCTGTAAAGTTACAATTAGTTCCGGCAAATCTGATTTATTAGGCTGTGTAAATATCTTTCCAAAGTATTTTCGTTCTTCTAATGAAGATAAAGAAGTAATAAATTCTTTATCAGGAGCTTTTCGTTTAAGTAAACTCTCTAAATTTCGCCCTATATTGATCGGCACAAATAAGTATATTTTTGATTTCATCTGAAATTATTTTGTCTAATTATTAAATGTTTTCGTCTTCGGACTCCCTTAAACTGTCATTAAAAAAGCATCTTTTAAAAAGTCTTTAAATTCATCATCTTCGCTTACAGGCAATTCTTCCATCATGCCCCCCGAAAACATCATAAAAATACGATTAGCAAATTGTATAACTTCTTCCGGAGAGTGAGATACATACAATACCGGAATAGGGGTTTCAGCCAATAATTCTTTTAACATGGTTTCTAAAACAGATTTTAAACGTAAATCTAAAGCCGAAAAAGGTTCATCTAAAAGCAATAGATCCGGTTCTAAAGCAAATGCTCTTGCTAAAGATACTCTTTGCAACATTCCCCCCGAAAGCTGAGAGGGGAAATAAGACTCAAAACCACCTAAGCCCATTTTATCCAAAAAGAGCATAGCTTGGTCTCGAGCTTTTTTCTTTTGAACTCCAACAACAATTAAAGGTAACATTACATTTTCTAAGCTTGTTTTCCACGGCAACAAACGTGGTTCTTGGAATACATATCCTACTTTTTGAGTATTATTAATAAATTCACCTGATGTAGGAGTTTCTAAACCTGCGATTAATTTTAAAATAGTAGATTTACCCACGCCACTAGGACCTAATATTCCAACAATATCTTTATGTCCGATTTCAAAAGATAGATCTTTTATAACTTCAAAAGTATTGTAAGTTTTATTAATGTTTTTAAAACTTATTAATGGTATTGTTTCTTGAGAAGAATTTATTGTCGCTTCCATCTTAATAAATAATTTTCTATGGGTTTAAAAATTACATATTCAGCAATCCCGACAAATACAAGCGTTACAACTACCCAAGCAAATATTTCAGGTGTATTCATATCAGTTTTAGAAAATGAAAATTCATAACCTATCCCCGAATTTGTTCCTAATACTTCTGCTAATACTATCATACGCATACCGGCAGTTACGACTATAGTCATTGCTGCCGAGAGTGGACCTATGAGAGCCGGAATATAGATATATCGAAGTTTTTGATATATAGAGAAATTATAAACATCTGACATCTCTATAATGTTTTTATCTACCATTTCTATACCTTTTATAGTATTTACATACACAATAGGAGAAAGTAAAAAAGCTGCAATTGACACCACCATCTCAGATCCCATTCCAAACCACATCATGGCAATACTCACAACAATCACAGGAGATATACTCATTATCATCCAACGTGTTGGCTCAAAAAGGTTTTTAATGTTTTCGTTTAAACCGGCAATAATACCCAATACAAAACCAATTACTCCACCTAATATTATACCCAAAAACATTCGCTGAGCGGTAATCCCACAAGCGTTCCAAAATGTAGCTTTAGCAAACATGCTTAATAAAGCCGAGAAAGCTTGTACGGGTGAAGCTATAATTATTTCATGCATAAATAATGATACTATTTGCCACATAGTTAACAAGAGCAATATACCTAAAATAGAAAAAATAAATTGTCTTGATTTAAGGTAATCTAAAGTATCAATAACTATTTGTCGTATTAAATTCATTTTTTTAGTTTTTACCATAAATTTAATCTCTTTATTCTCCAAAATAAAAACCATCGTCGGGTATTTTTCCACCAACAAGAGAAGGTTTTGATTTACTTAAAATTCTAAAAAACTGATTTAAAACTTCTTTCACATTTAAAGCGTTATCGGAACGTAAAGTGACATTTCGCATAGCCTCTGCAACTCCTTTTTCATTCAATTGAGGAATATATTTTACAACTATTTTTGCAACTTTTTCAGGATTTTTCATACACCATTCTGTTGCTTTTGCATATTCTATAATAAAATCTTGAATCAAAGATGTATCTTGTAAAATTTTGCCTTTTCCCATAATGCCAGCGAAAGGCAATTCATTTTTAGTTTTAAATAGTCGCCCCCATTCATTTTGAATATCCACCGAACGATAAATATTGGGGGCAACCACGCTTACCAAACCGCTTTTTGACTTTTCAATTACGGTAGAAACAGCTGGATCTATCAAAAGAGCATTATCTACACGCCTCATAATCATTTTCTTAGCTGCATCCATAGGAGATGGCATATATTCCAATTTAAAATCTTTGTCAGGGTCAATTCCTTGCTTTTTAGCTAATTCCATAAATACAATATGAGGCATATCCCCTTTAAAAGGCATAGCTATACTCTCACCCTTAAAATCTAATAAAGTTTTTTTGTCATTACTCCTTGACACCAACCAAATAGCTCTCCAAATAGAAATATTTAATAACTTTACATCTAAACCTTTGTTATAAAACATAGCTCCTACATTAGAGGGGGAAGCAAAAATGTCTACTTGATTACCTGCTACCATAGCTTTTAATTGTTCAGGAGTTTTCCAAATTAATAATTCAAGTTTTTTCTTTCCTTGCTGAAAAGTTCCATCTTCTAGCATCTTTAAAATAGGATATGATACCGGTGCAAAAGGAATAGCAAATACAATATTATTATCGGTATTTTGAATATTATTATTAAAAGTGTTTTCATCTTGCATACAAGAACTTAGACTTAATAGCAAAGTACTTATTATAAAATAAATTGTTTTTTTCATTGTTTCATTTTTAGTTTATGTCATAAAATATTTCATTTATATAATATTTAAGTGTTATTTTTTTTAGAATTTGTTTTTTTTGAAATTTATTGCAACTTCGGCAACAGATGTTGTTTTAAGAAATTTTATTAACTCCATTTTTATAGATGTCCAATTATGATGTAAAGAACAAGGATCATTGTCAGAACAATTAGAAAAACCTAATACACAGCCCAAATATTTATCAATATCTTCCACTGCAACTATAATTTCATATAAATAAATATCATCAATACTTTTATTTAAATAAAAACCACCATAACGTCCTTGTACAGAATTTATTACATTATGATTAGAAAGAGTAGTTAATATCCTTTTTAAATATTTATCAGAAACATTTAAGGTTTCTGTCAAATGCGAAGCAGAATATAACTTTTGTTTTTTTAAAGCCATGTAGCTTACAACTCTAATAGCATATTTTGCTGTTTTGGACAAATTCATTTTCTGCATTATTTAAAATACAAATATACAAAATATTTCAAATACTACAAAAAAGTAGTATTTAAAACTAAAATACACTTACTCTATTTTAAAACAATACAAGAATTTTATAATTAAACTGTTTGTACGTTTGCTATGATTTTTGCATGCGTTTATTCTGCTATCATTTTTTTTCGCAGTTCATTTGCCATATTTTTGTCAAGTAAAACTTCTACTATTTTCAGGCTGAACTCAATAGCAGCACCCGGACCTTTTGCCGTAAGGAAATTTCCCGATACGACAACTTTTTCTTCTTGTAATTCTCCTCCTTTTACTGTTTTTTCAAATCCCGGATAGCAAACATATTTTTGATTCTCAAGAATGCCCATTTCCCCGTAAACCATTGGAGCTGCACAAATTGCCGACAGATATTTGTTTTCCCGACTAAACAGTTCAATTTGCTTTTTCAATCCTGCGTGCCGATTCAGATTTTCCGAACCGGGCATGCCTCCCGGAAGCACCAACATATCTGCCTCCTTGTGCTTTGTTTCGGCAAACAACATGTCTGCTTTTATTTCAATATCGTGCGAACCTTTTACCATCAAGTTCTCTTCGATACTCACGATGTTTACCGCAATATTTGCTCGGCGAAGCACATCAATTATCGTTATGGCTTCAATCTCTTCAAAACCTGAAGCCAAATAAACGTTCACATGTTTCATAGGTTTGTGTTTTATGCGTGATTAGTGATTATTTTATCTTTACTTTTCTCCTTTTTCTAAGGGGGAATTTTACTCGTAGAGACGTAGCATGGCTACGTCTCTTACCCTTTTCATTATTTTCTAATAAGTTTGTATGAACCTACAAAACGCTTTGTTGCATAAAATTTCAGCACATACAAGCCGGATTTGTACTCTTGCATGTTAATCCGGTTTTTTCCTGTGTGCAAAGCTCTATCTTCGAGTAGTTTTCCTGTTGTGTCGTAGATTTGCACACGGTTTATATTGTCTGTATGAACAAGATTCAAATCAGAAGAAATAGGATTGGGATACACTTTCAGCCGGCTTTCCGAGCTAATGTCTTCAATGGCAACCGGACTTCCGACTTTTTGCTTGTAGTCTGCCGTTTTCCATGAGCCGTCGTCTGTTTTAATCAGGAAGCTAAACGAGTGAAGCTCTGAGGCAGGAAGTCCGTAATATTCCGCAATGCTTGGGCTGAAAGTGAATGTATAAATCCCCTTTCCTTCGTTTGTCAGCTTCAATGCTTCGTTGGAGTCGCTCCATTCTCCGTTTTCCGACGGCGGAGCAGGATCCCACAACCACAAATAAACTTCGCCGCCCGGATAGTCTGTTTTGCTTAAATTTACGGTCATGACAACTTCTTTGTCGGCATTGACACCTTCCGGCGAGAATGTGATTTGCGGATCGGAAAACTCAAAATACGGTTTTCGTATAAAACTGTCTGAATGCCAACTGCCGTCTTTTGTTTTGAATAAAAATACAAACGTGCGCAGCAAGTTGGGATCTACATTAAAAAATTGAGCCAAATTGGGTGAAATAGAAAAACTATACGTTCCGTCTCCATTGTTTGTCATTTTCATGCTTTCGTCTGAGTTTTCCCACTTTCCGTTTTTATCAAATTCCGGTTGTTCTACCCAAAGATAAAGGTCTTCGTCTGCCGAAAAATCCTTTACTTTGTTCATATCTAAGTTCAATATTATTTCGTCTTCGGAAGTAAAATTTTCTACGGAAATAGACAATTCAGGATTCCCGATTTCCAAAATATTTGGTTTTTCGAGTTGTTTCGTTGTGTAAATTCTATATTCTCCGGCTTCCAGTACAATGTACATGTCTGCATCTGTTATTTCAATCTCTTCGCCCGAAAAGAAATCATACCACTTTCCTGTTGTTGTAAATTTAGGTTCTATTGCTCCCTCGAACATGCCGAAATTTCCTAATACGACAACGTCCATTTGTTCGTCTTTTATGACAATTCGTCTCATTTCTCTTTTGAGGTTTGTGGTAAAATCAGTGCTTTTAAATGCCTCGTTTTGGGTTTTAAGTTTTATCAATGCCGAAAAAACCTGATATAGTCTTTTTCTGTTTGGATTGTTAAAATATTCCCATTTGATTGGTTTTCTGCCGACTCTTTCGTTGTAATCTATGCTGTAATCGTAGCCCAACTCGCCAAACTGCCAAATCATTTTAGGTCCCGGAATCGTAAAAAAGAAAGCAGCAGCCAACTCTACACGTTGCAGTGCAACAGCAAAATCGCGTGTGCTGTAACTTCCCAACGAGTTTCCGTGATTCAACAATTGGTACATCATTCGTTCCTCATCGTGGCTCTCCATGTACGAAATAAGGTTTGCTTTGTTCCAGCCTCTGAATTTGTACGAAGCCCAGTCGAAATTCGAAGCTTCGCCGTATCCCATTGCGGCATTGGAGTAGGCGCGGTTCATATTTCCCCATATCAACATACCATAGTCTGCCAAAGCCTTTTCCTCTTTGTTTTCGGTTAAATGTTCTAAAATCACGTAAGCATTCGGATTGACTTCCCAAATCTTGTCGCTCATTCGCGTTAATATATCAACCCGCGACTGATCATATTTCCAAGCTGCGGGGTCGGTTTTGTTTGTAAATCCTTTGGTAAAATCAAAGCGAAAACCGTCCACATTGTATTCTTGCAGCCAATAAGCATTTATTCTGTCAATAAGTTTTTGGGTAACTTTACTTTCGTGGTCAAAGTCGTTTCCCCAACACCAATCAGAGTGCGGACAAGAACTATTGTACCACGGATTTTCGGCAGAAGGAGCATTTCCCTCGAAATACATTTGCACAAAGGGCGACTGCCCAAACGAATGGTTCAAAACCATGTCTATGATAACCGCGATTCCGTGTTTGTGGCAGACATCAATAAACTTTTTATAATCGTTTTTTGTGCCGTAGTATTTATCCGCAGCAAAATAAAACGACGGATTGTATCCCCAACTGTCATTTCCTTCAAATTCATTAATCGGCATCAGCTCTATGGCGTTGATTCCCAATTCCTGAAAATATCCAATCGAATCAAGCACTGTGTTTATGTTGCTCAAATCGCTCCAGTCTCTGATGTGCAATTCGTAAATAACCAAATTTTCTTTTTCCGGAGCAACAAAATTTGTAATTTCCCAATCGTATGGAGTTTGGGCGGTCTGGAAAACACTTGCTATTCCTGTTGTTTTTCCTTCGGGATATGCAATCAGGTTTGGATACGATGTTTCCGAGATATACTTGTCGTTCCACGGGTCGCTTAATTTCTCGGCATACGGGTCGGCTATTCGCAAAACACCGTCTATAAAATATTGATAAATATATTCTTTTCCTTTTTCCAAATTGTTGATTTTTATCCAGAAGTGTTTTCCGTCGGGAGTTTTATTCATCATAAAATGATTGTCCAATTTCCAGTCGTTAAAATCGCCCATAACATAAACAAACTCCTTGTGAGGCGCGTAAAGCACGAGTGTCAGGCTGTTGTCGTCAATGTAATTGATTCCGTTTACAAGTCCGTCGGGCAATTCTGCCACACTGGTTTGTCCTTTTACAAAATACTCCACCGAATCCGCTGCGGTTTTGTTGCCGTCTGTGGCAATAACTTTTATCTTGTGCAGCCCCAATTCTGCAACTGTAAGCGTTTCATAAATATCGTTCGTGCTTGTCTCTTTTTTTAGCTTTCCGTCGATAAACAGCGACAAGTTTGTTGCATTTATCGAGTGTGCTTCAATCTCCAGCTCATCGTTTTTTTCTACAAGTGTCGGGTTTGCATAAGGCTTGAAAATCGTAACATTTAATCCCGGTTCAACAACATTTACAAAAATATCTGCACTTTCAGTCTCTTTCCCTTGCTTGCTTCCGTCCGAATTTCGGAACACAAAGGCGAGATCTGTAATTTTTTCGCCTTCCGGAACTCCGTAAAACGCACGGATGCTCGGTTCTATTTTCAGCTGATACAAATTTTTGCCAATTCGCGTAAGTTTTGCTTTCTCGGTGTTTTCATTCCATTCGGCAATCACATATCTCCAGTTCGACGAACTGCTTGATTTATCCGTCAAAACTCCGGTATGCGCATAAACATCTCCCTCAAAATCTGCCAGTCCGGCATCTCCGAGCGTAGCATTGAATGTAATGCTTACCGCTTGATCGGCAGTCGGGAAAAACGGCTCTGTTTTAATTATTTGTCCACTAACAGATAGTGTAATAAAACCAACGAGTATGGTTAAAATCGGGTGTGTAATTTTTTTCATGGCATTTTGTTTTTTTAATTATAAAATTGATAGGTAAGTACGAAATACTAAATAGTTTTAGTGTATCGAAAACAATACTAAGTTATTTCATGAATAAATGGTCTGTCTTCTTGCCTTATTTTCTAAAGAAGAATGCCGACGTGCTTTTTATTTCGTTTTTAAGTTAAGAAGATTTACAACACGTATTTATCGCTCATCACACATCCACTTATCACTTATTTTTACTTATCCCATTCTCCGTCTATTACCGTTTTGAGTCTGTAAAAATTTCTGTTTTTCGTAGTTACGATCAAGGTGTCTGCAACAACCAGTATATTTTCTCCGCCCTTAACCAGTTTGTAAGGAAAAGGCGTAACCCACATGTTTCCTTTTTCTTTAATACGGAATGCAAGTTTCAAGGAGTCTGTTGTCGATTTTTTCACCTTTGAGAATTTATCCTTTCCAAGCACTTCTCCGGGTTTTGAAACTTCTATTGATATTATTTTTTGGTCTTCACTGCTAAAATGGTATGCACCCAATTCGTACAAATCGATTTCCGTTTGGTTGTGTACCTTAAAATCGGCAAAATACTTACTTCCCGAATTCTTATTTTTTTCACACGAAGCCGTAAGCCCCAAAATCCAAAATAATATTATGATGCCAAATAAATGTTTTCTATTCATTGCTTAAATTTTATAAATACATAGTTACACTAAAACGGGCGAAAACCCATAATTTCTCGTACTTCTTTCACTGTTTTTGCTGCACTTTCGCGGGCTTTTTCTGCTCCGCGTTCCACTACTTTGCGCAGATATTCTTCGTTTGAGTATATATCAATAATTCTCTCACGAATTGGGGCTGTAAATTTCACAATATCTTCCGCGAGTTGTTTTTTCATGTCTCCATAACGTATTTGGCAGCGGTTATATTTTTCATCGAAATATTCAAGCGTGTCGGGTGTCGATACCACTTGCATGAGTGTGAATAAATTTTCGATAGCTTGCGGTTTTTTCTGGTTCATTTCGGTGGGTCCGCTATCGCTTACTGCGCGCATCACTTTTTTGCGAATAGATTTTTCTTCTTCGGCAAGAAAGATTCCGTTTCCGTCAGATTTTCCCATTTTCCCCGAACCGTCTAAGCCCGGAATTTTCACGAGTGCCTCTCCGAAGTTATAGGCGGTCGGTTCAGGAAAATAATCGACTTTATACATGTGGTTGAACCTTTTTGCAAAATTGCGGGTCATTTCCAAATGTTGTTCCTGATCTTTCCCGACAGGCACTTTTGTTGCTTTGTGTATAATAATGTCGGCTGCCATTAAAACGGCATAGGTCAAAAGTCCTGCATTGATGTTGTTGGGTTGCGATCTGACTTTTTCCTTAAATGTTGTCGTGCGCTCAAGTTCTCCGACGTAGGCATTCATGTTTAACAACAAATACAGTTCTGCAATTTCCGGAACATCGCTTTGCACATATACTGTTGCTTCTTCCGGATCGATGCCGCAGGCAAGATATTCGGCAAGTACTTTTTTTACGTTTTCATGCAAATCGTTCGGATTCGGGTGTGTGGTTAATGAATGATAATCCGCAATAAAAAAATAGCATTGATGCTCTTTTTGCATTTTTAAAAAGTTTTTTATTGCACCAAAATAATTTCCAAGATGAAGATTTCCTGTTGATCTGATTCCGCTAACTACTGTTTCCATGATGTGTTTTTAATAAATTTTTTTTAGCTTTCACAAAAATAAAAATGTTCTGAATAAAAACTAACATTTTTATTAACAAATTATTATAAAATTGCAAATTTCTCACAATAGTCTATTTTGAGACTTTTTAGGACAGTCTCATTTCTTTTCAACTTTGTTTGTAAATTTTGCAGCTGTCTCCTGCTCTATTGCAAAATATAATTTTTGAAAACATCGCGGATTCCGTCTTTAAACTTTATCTTAGGTTGCCAGCCGTAGGCATTTAGTTTTGAAACATCAAGCAATTTCTGAAATGTTCCGTCAGGTTTTTCTGTGTTCCATTGAATTTCGCCATTGAAACCCACAATTTCCTTTATTAAATGTGCAAGTTCAGCAATCGTGAGGTCTTTGCCTGTTCCGATATTTATGTGCGTATTTCTGACATTTTTCTGAGGCGGAAGTTCCAATTTCTCAATATTATATTCTTTCAGAAGCATATCTTTAAAATCTACGTTTTCCATGAGATAAAGGCAGGCATCAGCCAAATCGTCGGAATGTAAAAATTCGCGACGCGGTTTTCCCGTTCCCCACAATTTCAGCACAATTTTGTCTGATACGAAAATACCAAATCGTTCGAGCGATTTAATCAAGTCCGCATCCGTCAGTTTGGGATTTATTCCCTCAATGGGACGTTTCTCAAAATCATTCCTGATTATATCCATTTGCTTGTTTTCAAGAGCTTTTGCTAAAAAACACTTGCGAATCAGTGCCGGCAATACGTGCGAATTTTCAAGGTGGAAATTATCATTTGGTCCATACAAATTTGTTGGCATTACAGAAATAAAATTTGTTCCGTATTGAATATTATAACTTTCACACAGTTTTATTCCTGCAATTTTCGCCATTGCATAAGGTTCGTTTGTATATTCTAAAACATTCGAGAGTAAGTATTCCTCTTTCATCGGTTGTTTGCATTCGCGCGGATAAATACAGGAACTGCCTAAAAACAAGAGTTTTTTCACTTTATTCAGATACGAATGATGAATGATATTGTTTTGTATTTGTAGGTTCTCGAAAATAAATTGCGCTCTGTAAGTTGCATTGGCAACAATTCCTCCCACTTTTGCAGAAGCGAGAAAAACATATTCCGGTTTATGCAAGCTGAAAAAACGGGCTACATCTTGCTCAATGCGTAAATCAATTTCAAGGTGTTTAATCTCGTTGTCTCTTTGCTTTTTTTTTCCGTTCGATACGGAATATATGTTCGAGTAATTTTCTTTTTTAAGTTTTCGTATCAAGGCACTACCAACCAATCCGGTTCCACCGAACACAAAAATTTTACTGTCTTTATTCATAATCCAATTTTATTCGTAATAGTTTTTAATTTCATATCCACCTTTTTGCAGGTAACGCTCTTTGTGCATCAATTTCAGGTCAGACTTAATCATGTCTTTCACCAGAGTTTTCAAGTCGTATTTCGGAAGCCATCCTAATTTTTGTTTGGCTTTTGTCGAATCGCCAATCAGCAGCTCAACTTCAGTAGGTCTGAAATATCGCGGATCAACTTTTACGACAACATCTCCGGGTTTTACTTTGTTCATTTTGGCTGTTGTAATCTTCGACACAACTGCAATTTCATTGACCCCTTCGCCCTGAAATTCGATTTCTGTTCCTGTTTCTTCAAATGCGTACTTCACAAAGTCTCGCACCGAAGTGGTTATGCCTGTTGCGATAACAAAATCCTCAGGTTTTTCTTGTTGCAACATCAGATACATTGCTTTCACATAATCTTTGGCATGTCCCCAGTCTCGTTTTGCCGAGAGGTTTCCCAAATACAGGGTGTCGGACAATCCTAAAACGATACGTGCGACGGCACGTGTAATTTTTCGCGTAACAAAAGTTTCGCCACGAATGGGCGATTCGTGGTTGAATAATATTCCATTGCAGGCAAACATTTCGTAGGCTTCTCGATAATTGACAGTTATCCAGTAAGAATACAGTTTTGCCACGGCGTAAGGGCTGCGTGGATAAAAAGGGGTTTTTTCGGTTTGCGGTATTTCCTGCACCATTCCGTAGAGTTCGCTTGTTGAGGCTTGATAGAATCGGGTTTTTTGGCTTAATCCCAACAAACGAATGGCTTCTAAAATGCGTAAAGTACCAAGTCCGTCGGCATTTGCAGTATATTCGGGCGTGTCAAAACTCACATGTACATGGCTCATTGCTGCGAGGTTATAAATCTCATCGGGCTGTATTTCCTGAATTATTCGAATCAGGTTTGTCGAATCTGTCAGATCGCCATAATGAAGAATAAAGTTTCGATTTTGGGCATGAGGTTCTAAATACAAATGGTCTATCCTATCGGTATTGAAAAGCGAACTTCTACGCTTGATGCCGTGAACAATGTAGCCTTTTTTTATTAAATATTCGGCTAAATAAGCTCCGTCTTGTCCGGTAATTCCGGTTATTAATGCTTTTTTCATCTGTTCATGTTTAATTCAACAATTTGCCGAATCTCAAAGATTTAGCAATTTTTTTTGAAAATTAATTGTTTTGGGTACATTGTAGAGACGTAATATATTACATCTCTACTTGTTAATACCAAATAATCATTCTGTTATGTGTCTAAAAATTTTTAGTCATGGGTATTTCATGTGTTTATCTTTTGGGACTTTTTGTTCTTGAGCTTGCATTTATCAACTCATAGCATTTATTTTTTCAACTGCCAAAAGCATTATCCCTACGACAAAAAAGAATAAGGTAAATATAAAAGCCGATGAATAATTCACTTCGTCAAATTCTGTAAAGCGAGATTCTTTAGGCTTATCGGGATTGTATTGTAGTGATAATGTATCGCCAATTTGTGCTATTACTTCATAATATTCCGATGAACTTTTTACTTTTTCGCCCGAAGCGGTTTTAAATTCATAGAAATATTCATATACCGATTTTTCATTGATGCTTGTGCCGGTGGGCAGAATTTGTATTACAACGCCTTGTGTTACAGGGTCGGTATCTTCAATGCTTTTTCGTAAGGAAATCATTTGAAAAAAAAATACAGAAGATGCCAAACCTCCCAAAATTGTAAACACCAATCCGAACATCGCGACTTTTGTGCGTGGGAAAAATTGTAATATTCTTGCCAAAAACGGAATATGCCCTTGTATCGGCACAGAGAAAGAAAAACGGAATATTCCTAAAGACACATTTAACGGGATATATCTTTGGGTTGTCTGTTCATATTCTTTGGGCTTTTTGTTTTTATCATCTTTTACAATAAATTGCTTTGCAAATTGGGGTAAAACATCTACGGGAAGAGCATTTTTAGGGTTTTTTAAATCGAATATTATTAGTTCTTTCTCGTCATCTTCCAGATATTCCGGACGATACGTTTTTGTTTTTATTTCGTATTCTTTGCCATTTGGAGCGGTAAATGTAAAAAACATTTCATAAACCCTTTTCCCGTTTACACTCGAATCGGTAGCTTTTTTTTTCTCGTATGTGCCGTAAACGGTTTGCCCGATTCGCATTATTCTGACTTTTTTTACAACTTTAACCAATAGTAATATGAGCGTTATTATACCTATTAAAGGAAACAAGAACAAGATATACAAACCGCCTTTACCAACTTCCTTGAAGTCGGTAAAGCGCGATTCTTCGGGATTATCAGGATTGTATTGTACAGATAATATATCGCCACATTCAGCTATCTTGTCATGATGTTCTGAGTAGTTTTTTATTTTTTTGCCCGAAGTGGTTTCAAATTCATAGTAATATTTATATGTCCTTATTGTTTGGTCATCGTTGCTTGTCTCTTCTCGTTCTATTCGTGTTATAACGGCTTGTGTTATAGGGTCTGAGTCTTTAATGTTTTTTTTTGTGAATAGTTCATCAGAAAGCATATAAACAGCAAATCCTCCCAGAAATGTAAATATTATTCCGAATATTAACATTGGGTTTGAGAAAAACAGTGCTATTCCTACCCAAAACGGGATATGTCTCTGAGTCATATGTTTTATGTTTTGGTTATTGGATTCGGTCTTCAAACTTAAAAATCAATTTTGGTATTTTATCCATTTCCACAGCTCTTTGTAGTTGATTTTTTTGCCGTACATTAATATTCCTACGCGATAAATTTTGGCAGCCAGCCATGTTGTTGCGATAAAAGTAATTATCAAGAAAAACATAGAAAGCAACATTTCCCAAACAGGAACGCCGAAAGGTATGCGAACCATCATGATGATGGGCGAGGTGAAAGGAATCATGGAAAACCAAAAAGCCAAAGGTCCTTCGGGATTCTGAATAACAGGTTGTGCCAACACAAAGGCAAGAATAAGCGGAATGGTTACAGGAAGCATAAATTGTTGAGTGTCAGCTTCGTTATCAACTGCCGAACCAATAGCAGCAAACAAAGAGGTGTAAAGCAAATAACCGCCAAGAAAGAAAAACATAAAATTCCCGACAATGGCAATCCACGGAAGATTATTCAATGTTTTCAACACATTGTCGATGTTTTGGTTTTTCGAGATTTCGGCAATATTTTTCGATTGTCCTGTTATGTCGTCTTGAATTAATTTTTCGGTCAGTTCTGATGAGTTTTCGAGCTTATCGGCAAGAAATGTGGAATTTGCATACGATAAAATTGCGGCTGTGAGAATTATCCACAGCAAAAACTGGGTTAAAGCAACCAATGCCACTCCGATAATTTTTCCCATCATCAAAGGCAAAGGCTTTACCGAAGATATGATCACTTCAACAATTCGGTTTGCTTTCTCTTCGATAACGCCCCGCATGACCTGAGAACCGTAGATGAAAATAAACATATAAATAATAATTGCAGCCGTAAAGCCAATTCCCATGATTACTTCGGTTGAGGTTTCTTCAACTTTTCCGTCTTCGCTCCATTTTAGGGTTTTGATATCTACATTGGTTTTTACTTTTTGCAGAATATCTTCATCAACTCCGAGTGCTTGCAATTTCTCTTTTTCCAAACGTTTTTCAATGGCTTTTGATATATAAATTTTCACATTTATGCTTGGCTGTTTGTTCGACGAAAGCGTAATACTGTCCGGAGAATAGTTTCCGGTATCAGAATTATAAAGCACGGCATAATAATCAAGTTTCTCAAAATTACCTTGTATGTTTTCGATATTGGCATCTTTCGGATACTGAAATTTGATTGATTTTGAGTCAATTAACGTTTCTTTAAAATTGTCTTTCGGGTTGTCGATTACGGCAATAATTTTCGTGTCCTCATCTTCAAGGCTTGTCAGCCATATGGGAACAATAATCATTGCAGCCAATAGAATAGGACCGAGAATTGTCATCACAATAAATGATTTTTTCCGCACGCGCGTCAGGTATTCTCGTTGTATGATTAATGTGAGTTTATCCATTTTTGCAAATTTGAATGATTCGTAATGTATGAAATTCTGAATAAAAATTATTTATACCGTTTCGGCATATTTTTCGTTTTCTTCTTGCACTACTTTAATAAAAATATCGTTCATGCTCGGTATGTTTTCCTTGAAACCAACAATATTGCCAAGCGACAAAAGTTTTTCCAACAATTGGTTTGACGAAGTATTGTTCAGAAGTTTTATTTTTGCCCTATGTTTTTTACCTGTCTGCTTGTATTCCAAAATCCGGTAATCTGCCGTAAGGCTTGCTTCGAACTTATTGAAAGAATCTTTAAATAAGACCTCGAAAATATTTGATTTATAGGCATTTTTCACTTCATCAATTTGTCCGTCAAGTATTTTTTTCGATTGATTAATCAGCGCAATGTTATCACAAATTTCTTCCACAGAAGCCATATTGTGTGTCGAAAAAATAATTGTAGCACCATTTTCTTTCAATTGTAGTATTTCCTGTTTCAGCAGATTGGCATTTATCGGGTCGAAACCGCTAAAAGGTTCGTCAAAAATCAGCAATTCCGGTTCGTGCAGCACCGTAACAATAAACTGGACTTTCTGCTGCATTCCTTTTGAAAGTTCCTCCACCTTTTTGTCCCACCAAGTCTGGATTTCAAACTTTTCAAACCAAAATTTCAGTTTCTTCAAGGCATCTGTTTTCGACAAGCCTTTCAATCGGGCAAGATACATTGCCTGCTCGCCGACTTTCATTTTCTTATACAAACCGCGCTCTTCCGGCAAATAGCCAATGCGCCTTATGTGTTTGGGCGATAGCTGTTCGCCATTAAAAAAAATACGTCCGCTATCGGGAGCAATTATCTGATTTATAATGCGAATCAGTGTCGTTTTTCCTGCTCCGTTGGGACCCAACAAACCGAAAATCTTTCCTTGCGGCACAGAAATGCTTACCTCATCTAATGCAAGATGCGAAGCATATTTTTTGATGATATTTTCCGTTTTAAAAAATTCCATTGATTTTCAAATAATTATTTTGCCGCGAATTTAACCATTTACAATGTAATTTCTTGGTTCGAGGATTAAAATCTTACAAAAAAATCTGTTTTTTTTGTATTTTGTACAACATATTTGCTTTTGCCTCTGTTTTTAAAGCCTGAAAATAGCAGTATCTGATGCAAAAAAAGCTACTGTGGTAAATAATTGATGTAATTTAGCTTAAACATTTTGGGATTGTCAGAAAATATTGTAATAATATAGATTTTAAAACACCGCTGTTTTTTCTAATTTTGTACAAAAATACATTATGAAGCACAAATTTTTGATTTTTCTTTTATTTTTGATAAATATTGAGGCATTTTCACAAATTAATATTGATTTTGAAAACGCTAAAATTCCAAGATCTTGGCATTTTTCAGAAACCGGCTGCGAAATTTTCGACGAGGGAAGCAAGAGTAAAAAATCGCTGATTATTGCCGGACCCAATGCTTTTCTTGAATCAAAGAAACTTGATTATCCGGGCGAACTAGGGTTTTATTACAAAACGAAAATTCCTGCTTTGGAAGTCGGGTTTACCTTAAACATTGAATACTATTCTGTGGCTAAAAACGATTGGGTTTTGCTTGATGTTATCAAACCGACCTTTCAGCAGGCAATGTTTTTTATGAAAAATCTGAAAATTCCGGAACAAGCCCAAAAAATCAGGTGGAAAATTGCCGAATATAACGGAGGAAGCATTCTTATTGATAACATTAAGATAAATCCGATGACAAGTAGGCAGATTGCCTCGCTTGAGGTAGACAAACGAGAAAAAGAAATCTCTGCCAAGATTTTTGAAGACCTGAAAAATGCAAGCAAAAACGAAGAGTTTGACAAAGCAAAAAACCTGATAAAATCACTGGAAAAAAAATACCTCAAAAACCTGTTTCATCTACAAAAAATATACGACAAAGCCAGTGGAATTTATATTACCCAAAAAACCGGCGAACTGATATTTAAACGCAGCGAAATGGCAAATCCGCTCTCGTATGATGAATTTAAAAAATGGGTAAAATCATTACAAAACCTTTCGGACAATGCGCTGAAGAGTTATTTGACAGACCTTGAAAAACAATTTCAGGAACAACGCGAAAAATTCGAAAAACACAGAGCCGGTTTGAAAAAAATAAACCATGGCGTGAATCTTGCCATAAACTTGGGAAATCTAATCACGGGAGGAAAACTAAGCAGCATAATCAACAGTTTTAAAGGAATTTTTGCCACCTGTTACAGCAAATCGAATTTATCAACCCTTTTTCCGATTTATAAAGAAGAAGTTATAAGCATAAAAGGACGCGAAAAACGCAAAGAAAAACAATATACCATAAAAACTTTGGTGAAAAATTATGCGAATATTCGGAAAATTGACAGTTTAGTGCGCTCAGGAAAAGAAGAATACCAAAAATTATCCGCTTTTTTTGAAATCATCGAAAACGAGAATACTATTTTGACAAATCAGGCAAACCTCTGGAAAGTTACAAACAACGAAACCAATGCTTTCCGAAGAGAAGTGAAAAATTTTGTTAAAAATTACATTTATCAGGTTATAAAAGATACGTCTTTGGTAAAAATCGACATGATAGAAAAATTCTTGAACGAAGATTCTAAATCGAAAAATCAAATTGTACGGCAAATAAATAAATACTTTACCGATTTTATAGGAGAAGAAGAAAATTTTAAAGAATATGACAATTCGCGGCAAGAAGAGGCGGAAAGAATAAAATATAACATTCTGAAAGTCGAGCAACTTGCAGGAAACTATTACAAAACAGCAAACCGTTTTCTTGATTTGTATCAAAATATGGAAATAGACCTGCAACGCACCAATCCGTTTTTGCATTTCGACATGCAAAACAAGAAAAATTACTTTCCCAAAGCAGCAAAATCATGGGAAAAAATCAGGAAATCTGCCATTCCCGTGGTGCGCGAACTAAAATCAGAGATTTATAAACGCTATGTCGATATTGATATTATTGCACCATAAATAATCATTCTTGTATATTCATTCGGAAGTGTTGCTAAACTTACAAAAAACGCGCTTTGGTTGTTTCGTTTATCCAGCCTCCGACTTTATATTTGTCGCCCTCTTTTATGCCGAGAAAAAAGGCATCTTCCTTGTTCGGAAAATGTTTTTTATATTCTTGAATAAGCAAATCAACCTCAATGCCAAGTTTGGGGTCTAAGGCTTTTGCCTGTTCAAATTTATCGACAGCAACCCAAAAAGCAGCATTTGCATCAAGTTTATTTGTGTTTTTCAGTTGTTTTGCGCCTGTCGCATATATTTTCCCGATAAGCAGATAAGGTTTTCCCCAATCCGACGAAAATTCAATGACTTTTAAAACACTCTTTTTTGCCTCAACAAAATTGTCTGCCTGAAATTGCAATAGGGCAATATCGTATTCATATTTTGCTTTATCGCGCTTGTCGTCTGAATTGTCAGAGGCAAAATGAAACAGTGCAATTGCCTCTGAAAATTGCTTTTTGCGCACATATGCCTTTGCCAAAGCTGATGCCGCCCACGACGATTTCTTGATTTCGTACAGTTGTTTTGCAAATTTAAGCTCGTAGTCCGAATTGTTGCATTTAGATAATGAATTTAACAGATAATACAATTTTGTATTCTGCGCAGCAATTGATGTTGTATTTTCGTATTCTTTAAGCAAACGGAAAACGAAAACGCTGTCTGAGAATGCCGAGTTTTTAAAATTTTGAGTGATTTGATTTTCAAGGCTCTTGCAATGAAAAGCCAAATAGCTTTGCTTGTTTTTTTTCACCAAAGTTTTTAGCTCATTTTGTTTCTGTGCATAAATTTTATTTGCTTTATTTTGTGCTATTTGTTTTTTTATTGTCGTGTATTTTTCATTAAAATTTCGATAGTCAGCTCGGTTTATTTGTTTTTTGTATATTTTGTTTGTAGTACGGAGTTTGTCAATAATCCTCATGTAGTTCAGTGCAGCTTCTTGCTTTGTGATTTTTCCGGCAGCATACATTTTTTCCGATACTTTTGCAAAAGCCGACACGGCTTCAAGCCCTGTCATTTTCTTGTCGGAAGCGAGCAAGTCTCGCAAAATATCGTATGCAATATCTGCTTTTTGTGGTCTGAGTTTTATGATTTCTATCGCTTCTTTTGTTGCCCAGTGCTTATTTTTCCCGAAATACTGTTCTCGTTGAGCGTATATTTGAAATATTTTATCAACAAACTCTGCTCGTTTTAGGGAATCTGTTTCTTGTGCAATAAAATGGCGGTAAATTTTTATGCCATGCTTGTACATATTTTCCGACAGCGACGGACAATGGTGAAACACCTGCTTCCACGGATGAAATGCCTCAAGATAATATTCCTTTTTGTAAAATTCGTAATACTCGGAATATGTTTGTTTGCAATCCGGCTCGTTTGTATTATCAGGCTGTTGGTGAAGAAATTGAGCTTTTACCGAAAAAAAATGTAAGGAAGAAAAAAGTAAGATGCTTGTGAAAAAAAATATTCGCATAAAGGTATTTAATCAGTACAACATATTTTCGCTGTTTTGCACAAAGGTAACAAAATCAATATCGTATGCAAAAAAAATTTGTGTTTGCCATTATTTTATTTTCGCCCTTTGCTCGTGTCTGACTCCTTCGCTTGTGTTTAGCATTGCTTTCACAGAGCCTATCAGAATTTTGGCTTCGACTAAAACAGGAATTTTGTTTTCGTCGTTGCTTACCCAAACCAGCATGTCTTCGCCTCCTTTGAAGATAGTTCCTGCAACCAACATCACACTAATTTTGATGCAATTATATATTTCGCCGTTTTTTGTTTCAACATTTTCAATTCCGAGATATTTAATATGTAAATTATGTATTTCGTTGTCAATAATAACCGGAATTTTTATTTTCTTATTGTTGTTCATGTTCTCAAAGTCGAGGTTTCTAAAGTAATAACTTCCGGACAAAACATCAATTGTGCAAGGAAAAAAGCTCAAAGTGTCTCTTCGTCGTCCTTTTTTCGTATTACAAACGTCTGTATATATTTTTTGTTCCTTGTAGTCAAACATGAATTCATTCAAGACTTCGTAATTTCCCTCAAGGGTATGTCGTCTGAATTTCAATGGCTTTAAATCGGAATATTCAGTATAAGACTCAAAAGTATCTCTTACAGTGTAAATCCAATCGTAGCTTTTTCGCGAAACACCAACAGATTTCAGATGCCATGCTTTTTTTCCGTTAATTTGTGTTGTATCTGTTTCAAAAGTAACCATTCCTGCATCAATCCAGATAAATCCCCAATTGTAATACGCGCTATAAGTTACCTTTTCCTTCGGAGAAAATGCGGTGTTTACAATACCACATTGCGAAAATGAAAACAAAGGATACAGAAAAAACTCGAATATAAACATTGCTTTCAGGAGTTTTTTTGCCAAAGGTATCATTGATTGTTTTTTGTTGTAAAAGTAATTAATTCTTTCGTTTTGTCGCGATTTATTATTTCCTTTTAACTTTTACTTTGTTTTAAGCGCAAACGTTTGTCGCAAAAAATGCGATTTTTTTTGCCGGTAGAGAGGTGGGATTTTGGGGGTTCAGATTTTTCATTTTCCCGAAATGTCAAGGAGATCCCGTTTTTAGATTATAAAATTGACTTCCTTAAATCTATACGTGTCGTATGTTTTGTCTTCCTTCATAAGTATTAGATGTCCTTCGTCGTTTACCTTAATGATCTTTGCCTTAAATTCAATGCCATTTTTTGTGAATTTATGAAACTGATTCAATCGGTAAAGATTGGCAATATAATCGTCAGATATTGAAAAGCCGCGTTCTGTTTCGAGTTGTAACAGTCTGTTTTCTATAAAAGTGGCAACCACGGGCAGCATGGTATGCAGGTTTTTCTCTTTTGCAATGCGGAGTTTTACGGAGGTTGGGTTGGGCGCATCGCTTCTGAAAATTGTTTGGTTCACATTCAAGCCAATCCCGATGATTGAATGCGTAATGGTATTTCGTGCAATGGCATTTTCAATTAAAATTCCTGCAATTTTTCTGTCTTGCACATAAACGTCGTTAGGCCATTTTATGGTAACGTGATCCATCATTGTCTTCAGGTAGTCGCACAAGCCGAGCGATACCGCTTTTGAAATAGTAAACTGCTCTTCCGGAGGAATATAATGCGGATAAATTATTAGGCTAAAAGTAAGATTCTTCCCTCTTTCGCTTTCCCATTTGTTCGTCCCGTACCCTTTTCCTGAGTTTTGATAATCCGACCATACAATCGTGCCGTCAGGAATGTTTTTGTGTTCTCTGAGCAACTTTTTTGCATACTTGTTTGTCGAATCAAGCTCTTCTACATGAATAATATTTTTTCCGATATATAAACTCATTGACCTCAAACTACAATCCGAGAAGTTTTTTTCTGTTACTTTTCGTAAAGTAAAAATATATATGTGCTAAACAAAAAAATCAATAATCACGCCAATTTTATGAAATACTCCATGACTGATTTATTTCCGGACACACGTAGGGCATGATTATTAAGCCGGAAGCCGGAAGTTAAAATAATCGCCCATCACTTATCACTCATCATCAATCACCCATCACACATCATTTTCCCACAAACAAGGCGGATATATTCCTTTTTGGATTAATGCGCCTAATTTTTCAACAACTTTTTGTTTGTCTTCAGGATAAGTTACGCCAAACCAGCTTTCGTTGGTTGATAAAATCGGAACTTTCACCCCTTTTTCTCTCACTTTGTCCAAAATGAACGGAATATAAAATTCGCTTTTCATTTGTGTTCCTTTTGTTTTAAGGAAATTTTCAAATTCCTGTCTGATGATTTCAAAAACATTTGGTGTAAAGCCCATTAAGTTCATCGAAACTTTTTCGTTTCCTGTCAGTTGAAATTTGGTATCATTTTCAATATAGTATGCCGTGTTGTTCTCGCCTTTGTAAATTTTTGTTCTTTCTGTAATGTTTGACAAAAAATCCTGCTTATCGAGCGTGCATATTCCGCGCGAAACATGTCCGTGTTCCGAAAGGGTTTTCTTGAGTTCATAAGCAATCAAACAAGCTGCGAGTGTGTCTTTTGGGGTTTTCGAGAGAAAATCGTAGATGATTTTAAACGAATTTCTTCCGTAGAAGTCGTCGCCATTGATCAGCGCGAAAGGTTCTTGAATGACAGACTCAGCCATCATTACAGCATGAGCCGTTCCCCAAGGTCTTACTCTTCCTTGCGGAACATTGTAGCCCTTCGGCAATTTGTCTAATTCCTGATATACGTAATGAACAGCTGCCTTGTTGGCATATTTGTCGCCTAATATTTTTTTAAAATCGTCTTTTATGCTTTCGCGAATCACGAATACGATTTTCTCAAATCCTACTGATAAAGCATCGTATATGCTGTAATCAATAATTGTTTCCCCTGCCGGACCGAGTTTGTCCATTTGTTTCAGACCGCCATACCGGCTGCCCATTCCTGCGGCTAATACAAGCAATGTGGGTTTCATAGCTTTTTATTTTTGATGAATCAAATAATTTCTTGTTGTGCAAAGATTGTCCTTTGTTTTCAGATTGACAAAAAAAAATGGAAAAATTAACACATTTTGCATCGTGCAACAGGAAATACATTTGCGTTTATTGCAATTGTTTTTCTTTTTTTGTGGCGACTTCGTGGTAAACATCTAAGGCTACAATGGCGGCAATAAATCCCCAAAATGGGGCAGAGGCTTTGTCAGTGTCGAGAAAGTTGTTTAAAAAACCATGAATAAAATACGTTACAAGACCCAACATCAATGTCAGACTGAGCATTTTTATTTCCTTTTTTCGCGAGCGCAAATATACTTTTATTGCGGTATAAATGACGCTTGCAACAATTCCGAAGACCGTCAGCATGCCCAAAACGCCGGATTCTGCCAAAGGTCCGATATATTCGCTGTGGGCATTCCCGCCGTCGCCCGCATTGGTGCTGATGATTGTTCTTTCGTATGAAAACTGAAACGGCGCGTATTTAAATTGATAAGTGCCGGGTCCCCAACCGAAAAAAGGTCTTTCCGAAAACATGCGAAATGCCGATTTCCAGCGGTTTATTCGCTCAAGATTCGATGCGTCCGACGATATGTTTGACATGGATTTTATATGTTCGTGAAATTCGGCGGAAGAATCCTGTCGATTGCGTTCCAGCTCAAGAAATATTTGGGTCTTAAAACTGAAAAACAAAACCAGTAAACTTACGGACAGAACAAGCAAGGTGCGAAACTTTATTTTTAACATGATTACGAGCCAAACACCAAAAGCACCTGCCAAACTAAGCCATGCCGCACGAGTGTACGACAGAATTATGGCAATGGCAAAATAAAAAACAATCAACCAAATGAATAATTTGATGTTTGCCGTATAGGTCGAACGGATTGAAAACCCGAGCAAAACAGGAAAAAACATTGCCAATACGGCTGCATAAGCTGTGTGGTCGTTGTAAAAAGGACTCATTACCCAATGTGCAACTTGCTTATCAAACACTCCATACGAAAAGTGTCTCGTGATTGTGTAAGCCATCACAAGCATCAACGGGATAATGTAAATCCAGATGTAGCGTTTGATGTTTTTATATTTTGCAAACACCTGAGTGGCAATAAAATAAAAACCAACTAAAAACCACAGCCTTGCCAAAATGTATTTGAACGAAACAAAAGGCATCGAACTGCTTATGGTTGTGATTAACAGCCAGAAAAAATTCAGGTATATGGCAATGGAAATAGGGTGGCGCAATATTTTTTTATCGAATTTCTTTTCGTACAATGTTTTGAAAATAAAAAGCAACAAAACACTAAAAAGCAAAGGCTCGGCAGGCAAACTCATGTTGAAGCTAATATCCTGTGTCATTTCCTGAAGCGGAATCGAAAGCGGAACAAGAAAAACAATCAGCAGAAGCAAGGCATCGAGTTTGAAAAATGCCAAATAGAGTATCAACAAAGCCAAAGGGAAAAGCATGAAATAAAACACCTCTAAGGCAATGCAGACGGCATTGATGAGTATAAACAATGCGCTGATCAGTATTACCAAGTGATTTTTGTTGCGCTTAAATATTTTTGCGGACTGAAAAAGCATAAATTTGACCCTTTTTCTGAAACAATGTTTTTATTTGTCGAAGCAATCGGGGAAAAAACGTGACGGCAAGCCATTGTTTGCTGTTATTTACCCTCTTGTTGCAAATGTGCTTATTTTTTTTGGCGGAAAATATCAATGACCAACATCGCCAAAAGCGAGATGATAAAAGTTGCGATGGTCGAGACAACAACAATAAGCCACCTTATCGGATATGATTTTTTTTCGGCAGGATAAGCCGAATTTACAATAAATTTGTGTGGCAAATTTGCCGAAGCATCAACTTTGGCTTCTGCATATCTTGCTTTTATCAGGGCAAGTTGTTCGGTCTCAGACTCAAGGAAATCGCGAATTGAAACATAAGCTCCGCCGTATTTTGCCAAGATTTTAAGTTTGTTTTCAAGTTTCTCGGCGGCTTTCAAGTCGCCTCGTGCAAGGGCTTCGGCATATGCTTTGTTGAATACTTCGGCTTGCGACTCGTAGTCGATTACTCCTTTCTGTCTTATTTTTGTTAGCGAATCGCCAAGTTCTTTCATTTGCGCCTGCAAGGCAAAATATTCTTTTTCCACAATTTTCAATGCTTTCAAGGCTCTTTCGTGTTCCATTCTGTTCATTACGGAATCCAACAAAGCTGCAATATCGTTGGCTATTTTTGCCGCCATGTGCGGGTCTTTGTCCATTACTTCTATTTCAATAGACATAAACTCGGTTCGGCGGCAGTTGATGTTCTTTTTATACTTTTTTATCAGATTTGTGCGCGGATATTTCGAGTCCGGTTCAATCTCGTAGTGTTGCATTAAGTTATGTTTCCGCAAAATTGTTTCACGAATTTCGTCAGAGTTTAACACCTGAAGCAGTTGCTCCACTTCCTCTTCTTCCCCAAATTTCGACACTGTTTTCGTTGTGATATTGTCTGTCAGCAAGGATTTTGACACGCTTGTCGAGGGCGCAGGAAACAACACTACGGTTGATTTGTATTTTTCCGTAATCACAAAGGAAACTCCCGCAGACACAATCGCCCCGATAATTGAAATGAAAAACAGGATTTTGAATTTTTCTTTAATAAAAATGATTAAATCAAAAGTATCAAAAGTATATTTTGGCTTTTCTAAAGTGGTCATTCTGTAAAATTTTTAGATACAGTGTTTGAAATTCCCGTTTTTCAAAACTATTCGCTGCAAGCAAACTGTTTTGTTATTGTTCAACTAAACCATTCCGTATCTTTAGGGGCTTTTTCCTTAAAGATTACTTCTGTGCCTTGTGCAATTGCTTGTAAGCAGTCGGGCGGAATGCGTTCGGGATTTTAACGTTAATTTTTCGATTTTATGATAAAATAATTTTTTCGCCCTTTTTTCACCAAAAGGTATTTGTTGTTGATCAGATTAGAACAATCAAAACGCATGTCCTGATTTGTTATTTTTTCCTGATTTATTGACAATCCTTTATCTTTTATCAACCTGCGAGCTTCGCCTTTTGATGCAAAAACCGTAGTTTTTTCGGTCAGCAATTCCAAAACGTTCAGTCCTGCTTTCAGCTCATTGGTTTTGACCTCATGTTGCGGAACACCTTCGAAGAGCGAAAGAAATGTTTCTTCGTCAAGTTTTGCCAAACTTTCTTTTGTTCCTTTTCCGAACAATATCTGAGATGCTTCGACGGCTGTTTCAAGTGCTTTTTTTGAATGCACGGCGGTTGTTAGTTCTTCTGCCAAGCGTTTTTGCAACAAACGCAAGTGTCGAGCTTCTTTGTGTTGTGTTATGAGTTTTTCAATCTCTTCGGGCGCAAGCATCGTGAAAATTTTTATGAATTTTTCGGCATCTTCGTCCGAAGTGTTCAGCCAAAACTGATAAAACGCATAGGGTGATGTCCGTTTCGGGTCGAGCCAGACATTGCCTTTTTCGGTTTTCCCGAATTTTCCGCCGTCGGCTTTGGTTATCAGCGGACATGTCAGGGCAAAGGCTTCGCCGCCGACTTTTCGCCGAATAAGCTCGGTTCCGGTTGTGATATTGCCCCATTGATCTGAACCGCCCATTTGCAGCTTGCAGTTGTAGTGCCGGTACAAAAACAAATAGTCGTATCCTTGAACCAGTTGGTAGGTAAATTCGGTGAAAGACATTCCGTCGGCTTCTTTTTCCTCGTTTTTCAGTCCCAAACGTTTTTTGACGGAATCTTTTGACATCATATAATTTACGGTAATGTGTTTCCCTATTTCGCGGATAAATTCTAAAAAAGAGAATTCTTTCATCCAGTCGTAATTGTTTACTAAAATCGCAGCATTGGATTCTTTTGCATTAAAATTCAAGAACTTTTCAAGCTGTTTTTTCAGGCAATTTTCGTTGTGGCGCAGTGTTTCTTCGTTGAGCAGCTTGCGTTCTGCGCTTTTCCCCGAGGGGTCGCCTATCATTCCCGTAGCTCCACCAATCAGTGCAATGGGTTTGTGTCCTGCTTTTTGCAGGTGTTTCAACAACATGACTCCTACCAAATGACCAATGTGCAAGGAATCTGCCGTAGGGTCGATGCCGACATAAGCCGAAGTCATCTCTTTTTCAAGTTGTTCCTCTGTTCCGGGTATGATGTCGTGAATCATACCTCGCCAACGTAATTCTTCTACCAAATTCATAATTTTAATATTTTTGTGGCAAATATAGCAAACGAAATAGTAAATCTCAACTTGTTGTAATCTTTTGTATTAAAAAAAACGAAGCCTTTACCACATATCTATACGCAAATCATGCGAAGGAAGAATTAAAAGGTAAAGACCTTGTGCGCTGCGTCTTTGTTGGCAAAAATATTGCGCAGAGTAAATTTACAAACAAATCTTCATGAATTTGTCTATGCTAAGAAAAGAATTTGTAAAACGTTAATAATATGCTATTTTTGCCCATCAAAAGAAAAATCGGGAAATTTCTTTATATTGAATCAAGATAATTGTTTCTTTTCAAAATTGCAAAAATTGCTTTATGTGGAAATCAATTGCTAATTTTATCATACGACGCAGATCTTTCATTCTGATTGTCTTGCTCGTATTGACAGCCTTTTTGGGATATAGGGCATCGTTTGTGAAAATGGAGTACGAATATGCGAAAATGCTGCCCGACAAAGACAGTATTTCTATTCAGTACGAAAATTTCAAGAAAATGTTTGGCGAAGACTCCAATACTATGGTTTTGGGGTTTCAGGATTCTTCTTTCTTTCAAAAAGATAAAATAAACGATTGGCAATTGTTGTGCGATTCAATAAAGTCAATCGACGGAGTGCTGAACCTGCTTTCTATCGGGCAAATTTATGACATTAAAAAAAACAAAGCCAAAAGAAAATTTGAACTCATAAGAATTTTGCCGAAAGTTGTTGCCTCACAAGCAGAGCTTGATCAACTGCATCAAAGCATAAAACGCCTTCCTTTTTACAAAAAATTGCTTTACAACGACTCGTCAAAAGTCTATCTTGCAGCCATTACAATTTCAAAAGACATCGTAAACAGCAAAAACAGAGTTCCGCTTATTGATTCAATAGAACGCATTGTAGAAAACTACGCGCGAAAATACAATCTCGAATTTCACTATTCCGGCTTGCCATATACGCGAACAAAAATTGCAGAAATGGTTAAATCCGAACTGATTATGTTCATTTTTCTGGCAATGATTGTTACTGCCGTCATTCTGCTTCTGCTGTTTAGGTCGTTCAAGGTTGTGGCATTCTCGATACTTGTTGTCGGCACGGGAGTAATTTGGGCGGTCGGTTCATTAAACCTGTTCGGTTACGACATCACGATTCTGACAGGCATGATTCCGCCCTTGCTGATTGTAATCGGGATTCCGAACTGCGTATTTCTGCTGAACAAATACCACAATCTGTATGTGAAAACAGGCAATAAAATAGAATCGCTGAAAATCGCGATCAGAAAAATGGGAAGTGCCATTTTTCTGACAAACTTGACAACTGCCTCAGGTTTTGCAACATTTATTGTTACGAAAAACAGGATTTTGGCGGAATTTGGCATTGTTGCCTCTCTGAACATTATGAGTGTTTTTGTTTTATCGCTTACGCTGATTCCGATATTTTTCAGTTACTTGTCGCCGCCCAACAGGCGACACATCAAACATCTTGACAGTCAAGTCATTCGCTTTATCATTAACAAACTGATTGTGATAGCAAGTTATCACCAGAAAAAACTTTATGCCTTTATCATTGTTTTTGTAGTATTGGCAATTTTTGGCATCACAAAAATGAAAAGCACAGGCTATATTGTTGATGACATTCCGAAAGACAACCCTGTTTTTGTCGATTTGAAATTCTTTGAAGAACATTTTGACGGTGTCATGCCGCTTGAAATATCCATTGACACCAGAAAACGAAAAGCCGGAATGCAACTTTCGACCTTCAAAAAAATAGAAAGACTTCAGAAAAAACTCGTCAAATACAAGGAAATTTCAACGCCAATATCGCTTGGAAACGGAATAAAATTTGCGCGTCAGGCATATTTCAACGGAAACGAAAAGCAATACAAAATCCCGAAAAGCAGCGAAGCGGGTTTTATTCTTTCCTACCTGAAAAAAGATAAAGACAAATCAAACTTATTGAATACTTATATCGACAGCCTCGGAAGGCATATTCGCATTTCGCTAAGGGTGAAAGATGTAGGCACAATACGCATGAAAAGACTGAAAGAGGAAATCAAAGCCGAAATCGACTCTGTTTTTTCTCCGGAAAAATACACAAGCGTTGTTACAGGCTCAAGCATTGTTTTCACACAAGGCATAACGCACCTGATTCGCAACCTGTTTACCAGCCTTGTGTTAGCCATAACACTCATTTCCATATTCATGGCATTCATGTTCTCATCGGGTAGAATGATTTTGGTTTCGCTCACTCCGAATATTATCCCGCTGATGTTTACCGCAGCAATCATGGGATATTTCGACATTGCCATAAAACCTTCTACCGTTCTGGTTTTTAGCATAGCATTCGGAATATCTGTTGATAATGCCATACATTTTCTGGCAAAATATCGGCAAGAATTAAAAACAAGCAATTGGAATATTCGGGAAGCCGTAATCACAGCCTTGCAAGAAACCGGAGTAAGCATCATTTACACGGCAAGCATTCTGTTTTTCGGATTTGGCATCTTCATACTGTCGGATTTTGGCGGAACAGTCGCTTTAGGATTGTTGGTGTCAATTACCTTACTTGTGGCAATGCTCGCCAACCTTTTGCTCTTGCCATCTTTGCTTCTCTCGCTCGAAAAATCACTTACAACAAGTGCTTTCAGAGAACCATTTTTGAAATTTTTCAGCCAAGAAATAGATTTGGAATTAGACGAACTGAAAATCGCAGAAATAGAAATTAAACAATCGGAAAAACATTAAAATAATTATGTACACTTTCGCAGAACTTCAGCAAATAATCAACAAAAACATCAACGACAACATTTTGCAGCAAGAAATGCAGCCCGCAGAGCTTTACGCTCCGATAAAATACGCCTTGTCCAACGGCGGGAAAAGAATCCGCCCGATTTTGGCGTTGATGGCTGCAAATTTGTTTACCGAAGATATAGAAAAATGGGCAATGCCTGTAATCGGAATCGAGACATTCCACAATTTCACACTCCTGCACGACGACATTATGGACAATGCCGCTGTTCGGCGCGGCAAACAAACCGTTCATTTGAAATGGAACGCCAACACCGCCATTCTCTCCGGCGATGCCATGATGATAAAGGCTTACGAATACATTTCGCTTTGCGGGAAATCCTTGTTTTTCGATGTTTTCAACACCGTAAACCGCTGCTCGCTCGATGTGTGCGAAGGACAACAATACGACATGAATTTTGAAAGCAGAAATGATGTAACAATTGACGAATACCTGAAAATGATTGGTCTGAAAACAGCATCGCTCCTTGCCACAAGCGTTAAAGCAGGCGCAATTCTTGCAGGTGCTTCAGACGAAAACTGCAAGCGGCTCGCTCAGTTTGGCTACAATTTGGGCATGGCATTTCAGTTGCAAGACGACTATCTTGACGTTTTTGGCGATCCGAAAATATTCGGAAAAAGCATCGGCGGCGACATTGTTGCAAATAAAAAAACATACCTGCTTTTGTGTGCCTATGAACAAGCCGAAAAAAACGGCATAAAAGCAGAACTCGAAAAGTTGATGTGTGCCAAAGACAATTCGGAGAAAGAAAAAATTGAAAAAGTCAGAAATTTATACCTCAAACTTAATGTGAAAGAATTGTCGGAGAAAAAAATGTATGAATTTCACCATCAGGCACTCGAAACACTCGAAAAAGTAAATGTAGAAGCCGAAAAAAAATCGGAACTCACAAAACTTGCCAACAAACTCATAAAAAGAATGAAGTAAGAATAATTGATACTTTGCTAAAAAAAATCGTCCAATATTCCCCAATTGGCTTTGCTGAGAAGTATTTTTTTAACCTCCTCTTTTGAGGAGGTATTTTTGTGCAAGTATTGAACTAAAAAAGACAGGAAATCTGCAAGAAAAAAATATTTTTTTATCGCTTCTTTTTAACAACAAAACCGCATTTTTTTTATAAATTGCAATGTTTTAAAATAAAATAATGAACTATGCCGAAAAAAGACTTCTTCGTAGTAGCAATAGGAGCATCTGCCGGCGGATTAGATGCTATCCAACAATTATTTGAT
>PDWI01001935.1_pt1 | contig 31983 bp, 19 predicted proteins | sample 1430891 | NCBI WGS metagenome assembly PDWI01 (sample SAMN01162508, study PRJNA174530) | Oral metagenome, whole genome shotgun sequencing project. | biome: Marine environment; feature: Marine mammal; material: Swab sample of the gingival sulcus; isolation source: swab sample of gingival sulcus... | reverse complement strand
AGTGGCAGGTTGGTGGCTTTGATAATCATTATGTAGCGGGTGATATTGTCTATTATCATATCGATCAGCGGGCTTCTGATGATTTAAGATTGAGGTAGTAGGCGGTAAGTTAAAGCTTCAAAATAAAATGCGAGATCTCTCCACGTTGGTCGAGATGACAAAAGCGTGTTGGTCGAAATTAAGAATAGCGCTAAAATATCAAGAAATCATAATGTTCACTTATAAACATTGATAATCGTTCTCGAATAGTGTAAAATTAATGTATAGATAAATTATTGGAGAACCTTATGAAAATTAAGCGTGCACTATTTATTGTAGTTGGATTAATCTGTTTTGTGATTGGCACAATCGGTGTCGTTGTGCCTGTATTACCTTCTTTTCCGTTTTATTTAGCAACGGCATTTTGCTTTTCGCAAAGTTCGGAAAAGCTCGACAAATGGTTTAAATCTACAAAATTATATAAAAACAATCTTGAGACTTACGTAAAAGGTGAAGGCATGACGCGAGCGACTAAAATAAGAATTATGGTTATCGTCACCGTGCTATTTTCGATTGCGATATTTATGATGAGAAAAGTCTTAATCGGTCAAATTGCTATCTTTATCGTTTGGCTATTTCACATTTTTTACTTTACGTTTCGCGTTAAGACGATTCGGCAATAACGCATTTAACTCACTGAATAGTCGTAATTAAGCGAATTAAAAAGCACTTATCAACTGATTAAGTGCTTTTTTAGTGGAGCCAACGAAGGGAATCGAACCCACGACCTGTTCATTACGAGTGAACCGCTCTACCGACTGAGCTACGTTGGCAAAAAATGTATTCAGTCATTATTCTAACATAAATTTTAAAATGTGCAATCATTTTTTGCGGAATTGGTTTAAAATAGCCTACTGCAACATATTGTTTAATCAATCTCAATTGTGCTCATATTATAAAAAATTTGTATTATTAGCTTATATCTTTTAAAACAGGGTATATCTTATGAAAAAAGTAGGATTTAAGGAGTTTCAGATGAAAGATATAATTTTAAATATTGATAATCTCAAGTCGAAAGTAGAGGGTAAAAATATTCTCAAAGGCGTCGACTTAAAAGTTAAACGTGGCGAAATTCACGTTATTATGGGTCCAAATGGTGCTGGCAAATCTACATTAGCAGGCGTCTTAATGGGTCATCCCAGCCATCAAGTCGTCGCCGGCGGTGTTCAGTTTGACGGCCAAGATTTATTTGAAATGAGTGTTGATGAAAGGGCGCGCGCTGGCATGTTTATGTCATTTCAGTATCCCGAAGAGATAGCGGGCGTCACTGTCATTAATTTTTTGCGTACAGCGGTCGGTCAAATCACGGGAAAAACGCCGTCACTGCTTGAACTAAACGCCGAACTCAACAAGAGTTTAAAGGCGCTCGATATGGATTCAAGTTATCTCAATCGCTATCTTAATCAAGGTTTTTCTGGCGGTGAAAAAAAGAAGAATGAAATACTGCAAATGACAATACTAAAGCCAAAACTTGCCATCTTAGACGAAACCGATTCAGGCTTAGATGTCGACGCGATTAAAAATGTCTATCAACAGATACAAAAGTTGTCAACTGAAGATAACGCCATCGTCGTCATTACACACTACAATAAAATACTGAACTATATCAAGCCTGATCACGTACACATTTTAGTCGATGGTCGCATTGTCGAAAGTGGTGATTTAGAACTTGCTAACAGAGTTGAAAATATTGGCTACGACAACTACAGGGAGGTGCAGCTTGGCAGTTAAAAGCAATATTGCTGATGTCGATCGCGGTGTTTATGATATTATCAATGCAGAAAAACACAAGTATGTCGTCGACAAGGGTTTAACTGAAGAAATAATTAAAGAAATATCGCGAGATAAAGACGAACCGCAGTGGATGCTCGACTTTCGTTTAGAATCGTTGCGCATTTATAAAGAGATGCCCGTGCCTACTTGGGGGGCAGATTTAACAGAACTAGATGTCGAAAACATCGTACACTATGTGCGGCCTGATGCTGAAATGTCAGAAAATTGGGACGACGTGCCCGAAGATATTAAGCAGACCTTTGAGCGCTTGGGTATTCCACAAGCTGAAAGAGAATCGCTAGCAGGCGTTGGTGCACAGTACGATTCTGATGTCGTCTATCATTCGCTGCAGCAAGAACTCATCGAACAAGGTGTCATCTACACCGATATGGATAAAGCCGTGCGTGACTATCCCGATATGGTAAAAGAATACTTTATGACAGTGATTACCAATCGCTATCATAAATTTGCCGCTCTGCATGGCGCAGTGTGGTCAGGCGGGTCGTTTGTCTACGTGCCAAAGGGCGTCAAAGTCGAAAAGCCCTTGCAGTCTTATTTTAGATTAAACGCCAAGGGCGCAGGTCAATTTGAACACACTTTAATCATTGTCGACGAGGGTGCAGATTTACACTTTATTGAAGGCTGTTCAGCACCTAAGTACAGCGTTCAAAATTTACACGCTGGCGCCGTTGAACTGATTGTTAGAAAAGACGCCAAACTGCGCTATTCAACCATCGAAAACTGGTCGCGCAATATGTACAATTTAAATACAAAACTGTGCTTAGTTGATGAAAACGGCACCATTGAATGGGTGTCAGGTTCATTTGGCTCGCGCGTTTCAATGCTCTACCCAACCAGCGTGCTGCGCGGGCGAGGTGCTAAGAGCGAATTTACTGGCATTACCTTTGCTTCAACGGGTCAGTACCTCGACACGGGCACTAAAGTGATTCACGCCGCCCCTAATACGTCGTCGCTAGTCAATTCGAAATCAATATCAAAAGACGGCGGTCACGCCTATTATCGCGGCTATTTAAAAGTGACGCCAGAGGCAACCGGCAGCAAGTCGGCGGTCAATTGCGAATCTTTAATGCTTGATGCGCGCTCTATATCAGATACATTGCCAATTATCGAGGTCTATAATGACGACGTCGACATTGGTCACGAAGCGCGCATCGGTCGCATCAGCGATGAGACAATTTTTTATTTAATGAGCAGGGGCATCCCTGAAGAAGAAGCTAAGGCAATGATTGTGCGCGGCTTTGTTGAGCCAATTACCAAAGAACTGCCGCTTGAATACGCTGTTGAGCTCAACAACTTAATTACGCTTGAGCTCGAAGGCACGATAGGGTAGGTGAAAAAATGACATATTTAAAAGAGCAAAACAGACAATATCAGCAGAGTGAAATGCCTACTTGGTCGCGCATTCATTTACCCAGTACGCTGTTTCCCGAACCTAATAAAGACGATTTCGCTGCAGTCAACTTAGCGCTGAACGGCCAATCAACAGTACAAAAATTAAAGTCGGTCTTGGCGGGCAACGCAGAAAAATTAGCGTTGTCAACAGAACAAATTGAAAGCTACTTAAATATCGACAGCGCGCATCAAGAAAGCTTTGGCGCAAAATTTTGTGGCTATATCAACAGCCAGTTTAATCACGGCATTTTACTGCACGTGAAAAGTGGTCAATCAGAAGACATAAAGCTAACTTATCAACTATCGGCGACTGACAACTTACTCGTTGACCATCACTTAATTGTGGCAGAGGCGTCAACAGAAGTCAAAATTGTGCTAGATTATCGCTCGCTTGATGATGTTTGTCATCAGCATTACGGCAGCATAAAAATTATCGCTGCGCCCAATGCACGCGTCAACATCACGCTGTTGCAACGCCTTAATCAGCAGAGCTTCAGTTTTCAACAGGTGTTTAGCCAGCTAGCCGAATCGGCAGATGTTATCGTCAACGACGCCCAAATTGGCGCCAATATAAAGGCGATGTCGTGCATTCAGCAAGTCGACGGCTTTCGTGCCAATGCGTCAACCCATTCGCTCTACTATGGTCAGCATAATTCGGCGACCGACCTAGCTTATACGACAAAACACAGCGGCAAAAAGTCGACGTCGACCATATTTAGTAAGGGGGCGCTGCAAGAAAACAGCAAAAAAGTCTTTAGAGGTAATTTAGTATTTCAGCGCGGCGCCACGCAAGCGGTTGGTCGCGAAGAAGAATTTGTGCTGCTACTCAGCGACAAATTAAAGTCTGATTCTATTCCCGGTCTATTTTGCCAAGAAGATGACGTCATTGGCGAACACGCTGCCAGTGTTGGTCAAATTGAAGAAAACAAACTATTTTATATGATGAGTCGCGGTTTTGACGAAACAGAAGCCAAGCGCCTGATGATTCATTCGGGCTATGCTGAAGTCATTCAAAAGATGAATGTTGGCGAAATTGGTGACGTGATCTCAAAAGAACTCGATGAAAGGATAAATTGATGAAAACAGCAGCGGTTAGAAAGCAATTTACCAGTCTTAATCAGACGCTATATTATCTGGACAACGCCGCCACGACACTAAAACCTCAGGCAGTCATTGAGCGCTTGGCTAAATACTATGCCGAACAAAATGGCAGTCCGCATCGCGGTGCACATCGCTTAAGCATTTTATCAACGCAACTTTACGATCAAGCAAAAGTGACAGTTGCCAATTTTGTCGCAGCTGGCAGTGATGACAAAGTGGTCTTTACGCGCGGCACAACCGAAGCGCTCAATTTAGTTGCTGCTGCGCTACCTGATAATTTTTTACAAAAAGGCGACAACATCGTCATCACAATTACGTCGCATCACAGCAATATACTACCTTGGCAGCGCTTGGCAAAACGCACTGGTGCAGAACTCCATTATTTGTACTGCGATCAAAGCGGGCAAATTGCTGAAGCCGAATTGGCAAAAATTAACGATTGTACTAAAGTTGTCAGCTTACCCTATGTCGTCAATGGCATAGGTGCCATTCATCCGGTAAAAGAAGTTGTCAAACGGGCAAGCGCGGTTGGTGCACTTTCAATTGTCGACGCCGCACAGGCAGTTGGTCACATTGCTGTCAACTTCAATGATATTGGCTGCGATTTTTTGGCGTTTTCTGGTCATAAAATCTACGGGCCACAGGGTATTGGCGTACTCGTGGCTAAAAACGGCGCATTAGAAAAGCTCAATCCGTTTAATTTAGGTGGTGACATGATCGAATACGTCACCGAACAATCGGCTACTTTTGCAGAAATTCCAACCCGTTTCGAAGCGGGCACCCAAAATGTAGCGGGAGCAGTTGGTTTGGCTGCGGCAATTGATTGGTTGGCTGAACTCGGCTTTGACAATGTCTACCAGCACAATCAGCTAATAACCGACCAATTATATGCAATGTTGGTGGCACGCCACGATATCGAAGTCTACGGACCGCCAGCTGGGCAGCCGCGTGGGTCGCTGGTGACATTTAATGTCAAAGACGTACACCCGCACGATGTGGCGACAATCTTAGACAGTTGCAATGTTGCCATCAGGGCAGGGCATCACTGTTGCCAGCCGCTAATGGCATATTTAAAAACGCAGGCAACTTGTCGCGCCAGTGTTGGTGTTTATAATACAGCAGAAGATATAGCGGCGCTTAGTTTCGCGCTTGACAAAGTTCAGGAGGTGTTTGCATAATGCTCGATCAAATCTATACGCAAATCATTATTGAAAACAGTCGCAATAGCAAGCATCGCGGTGAAATAGAACAGCCCACCAAAGTAGAACGCGGTCATAACCCCAATTGTGGTGATGACCTCACTTTAATGGTCAAAATAGTAGACGATAAAATCAGTGATGCTCGCTTTATTGGCAGCGGTTGCGCCATTAGTACTGCCAGTATGTCGATGATGATCGATCTCGTCATTGGCAAAACGCGAAAAGAAGCCGAACAGATGGCGCAGACCTTTTTAGCGATGATTCAGGGTGAAGCGCTGACTGATGACGACAGAGCACTATTACAAGACACGGTGATATTTGAATCACTTAAAGACATGCCAGCCAGAGCCAAGTGCGGCACGCTCGGTTGGCATTGCCTAAAAGTAGTGGTTGAACACGCTTAGCACTCAATCAATTTACTTTACATTATGTCATCTCGACTGCGCTCGAAATGACAACGCGACTGGATGGTACAATAATAATCAAATACAACTGGGACATGAAAGAGGTACGCATGAGCAAACAACAGAAATTTCGCATAGCAGTACGCGGCTTAATTGAAAAAGATGGGCGCTTTTTATTACTCAAGAGAAGCAAACCGGCACGTGGTGAAATGGGCTACTGGGAACTACCAGGCGGTGGGCTCGATTTTGGTGAATCGCCCGAACGCGCCTTGCTGCGCGAAATAGATGAAGAGACAGGGCTAACTATTACAGTGGCTGAGCCGCTTTCGTTGTGGCATCACATGCGCGGTGACAGCGTTGAAATAATCGGCATGACATCACGTTGTCGGTGGTGTAGTGGCGAAGTCTTATTATCTGATGAACACAGTGATTTCGCTTGGCTGACACTAGATCAAATTAAGCAGCGTAAAATTTTTCCTGAACTATTAGAAGAATTAGACAAAATGATTTTATAATCAAAATTGGTGTAATTACTAATAAACAATTAAAATTTACTTAAAACGACGCATAGTTTTCCTCTTAAATGATATACTATCAGATGATAGTACATATTTAAGGAGGAAAGTATGCAAAAGATTGCGTCTTTATTTAATACAATAACAACTGCTCTTAAAATGTCGTGGCAGCGCTACCCCGAAGCACTTAGCTTTGCTTATCTATTTGGTGTTCTGGCGATTGTGCGCGTGCACAACAACATCGAATTTATCTTTAATATCGCCTACACAAACGTGATGCTTGCCTTAATGACAGCTGTGCCACTGGCGCTCGCTGGCGTTGCGCTTTACGAGCGTAAAAAATTAACAAGTCAATTTCGCTATGCGATCAGTGCGGTTTCGGTTGCCTTTGCACTGTTCATCTGTTTAACTTTACCCCAACAAATTGAAAGCGTCGATATCTTCAGAATTTTTGTGCTCAATGTCAGCTTATACTTGGCATTCACACTTATTCCATTTTGGCATGACGACGAAGACTACGATATTGGCGTTATTCAGCTGATATCCAGAACAGCGATAACACTGCTCTATTCAATTGTCTTAATACTGGGCGTATTTGCCATATTGACAGCTGTTGATTATTTATTGGGCATTGCAATTGAAGGTGAACTATACAGCGATATCGCCATTGCCGTTTTCACCTTTTTTGCACCGACCTTTTTATTGGGTGAAGTGCCAGACCGTTATTCTGTTAAACAATTAATGCTTGACCCGCTCATCAAAAAATTACATGTTTACGTCATTATGCCGCTGTTGTTAATTTATTCGGCAGTGCTCTATTTATACTTTGCCAAAATTGTCTTTAGCATGACATTGCCGCGCAATATGATTGTACATCTGACCTTGTGGTACAGTTTAATTGCAATTTTAACACTCTTTTTCGTCAATTCATATCGTCAACAATTTGGTTTAAGTAACTGGTTTTACAAATGGATGCCACGCATTTTAGTCTTGCCGATTGGCATGATGATGTTTTCACTCTACTTGCGCGTTTCGCAGTATGGCGTAACAGTTAAGCGCTATTTTGTCGTGGCGTTAGCCTTGTGGGTGGTCGTTGTCGTTATCTATTTTATCGTGATGCAAAAACGCAACTATCAATATATCGTCGTTGCCGCCATTGTTATTATGTTGATTAGCATGTACGGTCCAATTAATGCCTTTAATGTCAGTTTTAATAGTCAATACAGTAGATTTGTCAGCCTTTTAGAACAAAACGCCATGTTAACTGATAATAAGATAGTAGTAAATAGTGATATTAGCAGTGCTGACCGACAGCAAATAATTGATTTTATTCGCTTTTTCGAAGGACAAAATCAACTTGACCAAATAGAATTTTTGCCCGATAGTTTTGATCCTAATCATGATACAGAAGTGGTGTTTGGTTTTTCATATAATTATGGTCATTATATTGAGAGCGATCGCATTTCATTTTATGCGCACGACGATCTGACACCTGAAAATATCGCAACTTACAACAAATTTCAACAAATTAGAATTCCAAATTATTCCGAAAATGGCGCTGACAATCAATGGCAGTTTGACGATGCCAACACTGTCATCATTGTAGCTGAAGATGGTGAGCGCATTGAAATACCATTGTTAGAAACATTAGACAGCCTCAGGGGCAAAGAGCGCGAAACGGGTGATAAGCGCATTTCAATCATTGGCGATAACCCTAAATTTTTATTTTTGATTACCGAAATTAGTGGTCAATACGTGCCAAAAGACAGTCGTTATCGTATTGATTATTTGAGCGGCTATCTGTTTACAGAGTAGTTTTTACTTTAAAAAAGCCTCAAAATGCCGATAACTCTACCATATGAGTAATAATTAGGTGGAGGCGATATGAAAAGGGTAATCGGAATATATTTGACAATCATGTTGCTGTTTGCGACATTGACCAGCAACGGGGCATTTAGTGCCTACGCGCTTGATGTTTCTGACGACGCAACGGTGACGAGTGTTAAATTTATTAAACGTCATCAAGAGTACGATGTCGCTGGCGGCAACGTCATTATCATAGGTACAAATTTAGATACAGTTGATGTCTTATTTGCTGTACAAGGTGGTGTGCCGCAGGCACTTGGCGCAAAACACCCCGATTCTAATGCGACATTTTTAAATTATGTATTAACCCGCCAAGAAGTCGACACTTTTAGTGGCAAACTGTATATTGGCAATCAGATTATCGACTTAGATATTGCCGATTTCCCAATAATTACTGGCGCAGATAACGCCGTTGTCAACCAAGATTTAGCAGAACGCTTAAAGCTGAACGGTTCTAATTTAACGGCAATTAACAATCCAAATATTTCCGCCAGTTATGGTCGTGGTATTCAAAAGCGTGCAATTACAGCGTCGACACCGATTGACATACAGCCTAATTACGTTGATTTTACGCCCAATGCACCGGGCGTCTTTGGGCGTCAAGATATTACGCTTAACCAAGTCAGCATTGCTGACCCAACCATTGAAGTTACCTATTATTACCAAAACGCCTTTCGCATATTGAGAAGCCTTGATTTAGCACCGGTCGATTTATATCCCAATGCTGCTGCTAAGGGCGAACACATTACCTTGACATCTGATGCCTTTTCAGATGCCAAAAATTACGATGTTTATTTTTTAAGTTTATCAGATAATGACTTTGCCCTCGACGACTACAAAAAGTCGCCTGAGGTCTTGTTGTCGTCTGATAAAAAACGCATGTCAATCAAAGTGCCCGACAACAGTAGTTTTAATCTGGGTACAAAGCGCATCGTCGTGGTTGAAACGGTCAATAATGAAATAGTGGCGCGTTTTGATGTGCCCGATAATTTCGACTTAATCGACGCCGTCAACCAACCTTCGCTCAAGCTTGTCAATCCGGCAAGTGGTACTGACGAGGGGTCAAAAGTACAGTTGATTGGCAATAATATTTTAGTGCCAATTATTCCTGAGTTGGTTAAATCAGTTGGTGAAATAAATGTCGAAACAGCAACGCCAGCCGATGCAGCGCGCACGATGATCGTCGATTACGACGAACAAAATTTAACATTTAAGGGTGTCGCGGTGGCAACTTTAAGGCGTACAATAAAAACGACAATTGGTAAACGCGCCATCTATCAGCTGCGCCCAGATGGTTCAGTTAAATACGATAAAATTGGTGCCGACGATTATCTTTATATTGCAACTGATCGCATTGATGACGCCGCCGATGATCCGCAGCGCGACGTTTTAATAGAGATTGATACGACGATTAGTGACGTCAACGGCAAAACCTATCACTTTTTTCAATCGGCGCTAAAAGTTGATGGATTCACCTTTGAAGTCAGCACAATTAAACCAGACATTACAAATGTGATACCGCCCAAAGTGCAGTTAAACGACAACCATCGCGTGGTAGCAGACACACTGCTTACCATTGAGGGCGAGCACTTTTTAGTAGATAAATACGCTGATAGTAACGGCAATAGTCATGTCCACTACCCAGTTGTCCAGATACAGGTAGGTGAAACACTTGGCGATGGCAATTACCTTGTTAAAATTGATAAAAATGATACAACGGGTACAGCACAGGGAACTGTTTACGATAGCAACGGCGTCGTTGCCGATATACCAGTCGATTTGGTGGTTTTAAATGATGCCAATGGAGTTGTCGACGGTTCGAGCGGCAATATCTTTGGTTCAAAGATAGCAGTTTATCTGCCGCGCAATATTCTAATTGGCGCGTCAGGCAAGAAGAACATTCAGGTCATCAATCCAAAGCGCAGTTCCGAAGATCTTGGCGCGGGTAGCGTAGCAGTTGACAGTATCGAATTTTCGACATCTGCCTTTATGCCAGTAATTGAACGCGTCACACCCAATGTCGTGGTCAGCGACTCGCAGGAAGAAATCGTCGTGACAGGGTCTAATTTTCAAGACGGCGTCAAAGTCTATATCGGCGGCATCAATGTTGGCGATATCGTACGTCAAGTAAGCCCGCAGGGCGATAGCGTTACCTTGACATTTAAAGCGCCGATAGGTCGCGTTGGACAAACTCAGTTGCAAATCATCAATCCAACTGGTGGCAGTGCGCTATTCGATTTTTATTATGTGCGTTCGCTCAATCAGGACCCGACAATTGAGGCAATTTCGCCTGAACAAGGCACCAGCGAAACGCTGGCGATTATCACTGGCGACAACTTTGTTAAGTCTGATGTTTCAGTTGATACGGCAACGGGTTTAGACGCCTTTCGCCTAATTGGTTCGCGCGTTTTATTTGATGGTGTTGATGTCAATAAATACCATTCTGATAGCGCGGGTAAAATTAGATTTTTGCCATACACAGCACCAACCAACAATCATAAACTATACACAATATACAACGATCAATTTGTCTTGTCGCCATTTGTCAATAATATTACAGTGACAGATGCCGATGACAACGCTTACCAATTTTCACTAAATTCAGCAGGCGAATTACAGTTTTATGATGACGAATCAGTTAAATATAATTTTGTTCATGAAGCGGGCAAAGCCGACCGCGCGTTTGACGCCAATGGCAATTTGTTGGGTAGCTATATTTTAACTGAAACGGCATTAGTGGTGCAAGGTGGACCAACTTTTGATATTAAAATGGATAACGCTTTATTGCGTGCTGCTTATGCACACGACGGGCAGTTAAAGGCCGATTTAGCTGATTATTGGTCAAGTGTTATCTTACAAGATGACAACACGGCGGCCTATTATAACTTGCAAAAGACAGCAGATGGCAACTTGCGTCTGTCAGATGGCAAGCAAGCCAATTATGCTGTCAAGCTGACTGGGCAAACATTAGATGATCCGCAGTTTAAGGCCTATGATGAAAACGCGACAAGCTACGACATTACAGTCAATCATAGTGGCATCGTCGTCGCAACGACACCACCACTCAGCTTAAAAATGTTGACACCCTATGCCGTCAACGGTTCAAATAACCGCATTATTGGTAATCGCGTGCAAGTTGTCAATAAAAACCAAATTCGCATATTGGTGCCTAATTTATTAAGCGGTGGACAAAAAACGGTCACTGTGCTCAACCCAGACACCAAAAAAGCAGAACTAGAAGACGCCTTTAACTACTACAAATTGCCGGCGACAAAACCGATAATATCTTCGCTTATCCCCAATATCGGTGCCCTGCGCGGTGGCTATGTCGTCACTTTAAGCGGTGGCGACTTTAACGAAAGCAGTCAAGTTTACTTTGACGGCGTCGTCGTACCACCAGCCGACAAATCTGTTAATTTAGCTGGCACAGAACTGACCATAAAAGTGCCAGCTTACCCAGTTGACATCGATCGCGTCTACGGTGTCAGTCAGTTGACAGTGCCGGTTGTCGTCGTCAATAGCGATGGCGGTACGGCAACGCTAAATAATGGCTTTACCTATGTTAAGGCATCTTCTTCGCCTCAAATAGACAAATTAATACTGAATAAGGGTTCGGCAGTCGGTGGCGAAATTGTCGAAATTATCGGACAAGATTTTCGCTTCTTTGAACCCTATGAAAACTTAGGTGGTGCAATCGACTACGAAGCCGGCATTGACAGTTACAGCAATTTAAACAGGCGGCTTAATGTTACGCCAAAGTGGGACGATCTACTTGCCAAGCGCTACGACGGTACGGTTGATTTGTGGGAAAAAACACCGCTTGATGGTACAGATAGCTTTTCTGGCTACGATTATTACTACGCATCGCCAATTTTGCCACGTGTTTACTTTGGTGATAAACAGGCTAAAATAGTCGATTTTGCCAATGGTTATATCAAAGTGCTGACACCTGAACATAGCGCGGGTGATGTCGCCGTTGTCGTCATGAACAACGATGCTGGTGTATCAAATGGCATGACGTATAGTTACCAGAAATCCGATTTAAAAATCACCAGTATTGCACCGCCGAGCGGCTCGCTCAAGGGTGATGAAAGACGTGATATTTTCGGTGAAAATTTCATGAAATCGACTGTCAAAGCTTATCAATCAGATGATGCGACGACAATTGTTGACGCCTCTGATAAAGTGGCGGCACTTGTTCAGTTTGGCAATATCAGCAATCGCGACATTGCCATTGGTCAGCCCAATGATGGTAGAATTAACGCCAATCGCGCTGCGCTGTCGTTAACTGGCGGCCTAAAGGTCACCTATAATGGCGCCTATAAAGCACTGTCTGTCAGCTTGCAATCTGGCGGCAAAGTCTATCAGCGCAACTTTACTAATTTTACTGTCGATCAGGTGTTTATACCTGTCGGCATGCTAAAAAACGGTGCTGATTACTACCAACCAGAAGGCTATGGCCATACGCCAACAAATCAGTATAATAACGCCAATCAATACGAATGGATAAAGGTTTCAATTGATCGCGCTGCCAAGCGCTTAATCGTCGAACGCGGCTTTGCACCAAGTGTAAAACTAATAACCGATGGTCATTTGGTCATTAAGACGCCAGCTTACCATACAATTGAAACTGTTGATGTCACGGTTTATAATCCTGACGGCAGTTTTGGCAGCACGACGTTTAGCTATAAATATCCGGCGTCAGCGCCGTTAATTGAATCGGTTGAGCCGTTTCGAATCAGCCCTAAAAATTCACTTGAAAACCCGACCGATGCCGATCAACGCCTTGTCGAGTCGTCGCTTAAAGGTGGTGCTTTAATTGAAGTCATTGGTCGCGATTTGCGTGCCGACGCGCGCGTATTTTTGGCTGATAAAGAAGCAAAAGTCGAAGATTTTCGCGAAGATGCAGCAAACGATAGGCAGATTATAACAATAAGAATACCAGCTGGCAAGCCCAAACTAAGTGGCAAGAAATTGCCGATTATCGTCGAAAATGGTGATGGTGCAATTGCCAATTCGACTGACCCATTACAACTGGGCACTGATAAAAGGTGCATTTATTTCGTATATCGAAAACCGCTATCTGATCCGATTATTACTGCAGTTGAACCGCAGCAGACATCACAATTTGGTGGTGCTAAAGTTACGGTGCGCGGTAGCGATTTTAGAGCTGGCGCCACAGTATTACTTGGCGGTGTTGGGGGTATCTCAATTCAACCTGCCGAAATTGATTCACAAGGTAAATTTTTGACGTTTACAGTGCCGCGTGGCATAAGCTACGGCGCGAAGGATATTCAGGTTAACAACAGAGACTTTGGCATGGCAATTCAGCAAAAATCACTGACCATTGTCAGTTATCCAAAGCTTGAAGACGGCGTCTTTGATAAAGATGGCAACCGCTTAAAACACATTGTTGTCGATGGTGGAGAGACAATCACATTAAAAGGTGAAAACTTTATGGCGGGTGCAACTGTCATATTTGGCGGTCAGCGCCAGTTAGCGAAGCCTGAAGACAATAAACTTGTTGGCTTTTACAAAGACGATAAACGCTATCTGGTCAACGGTGGTTTTATTGCACCAAAGACAGTTGTCATTGATGACAAAACACTCCAAGTTGTCACGCCAAAAGTGAGCTTTGAGGGGGCTTTTGAAATTTCTGTTATCAATGGCGACAGTGGTATCAATGCGCCGGGCGCAGTTGTTAAATACGGTTTGCCGACGCCGTCGGCACCAGTCACGCTTAAAGCGACTGTCGTCGATAATCGCTACATCAAACTCTACGACTATAAAGTTGCTGGCAGTAAATACTATGAGATATACGGCTATATAGGTACGAAGTCGCTCAGCAAACTAAAAAAAGACAAGTACCGCGATTTTGCCTCGCTTGGTACAACAGTAGACGTACCACATAAAATCATGCGTTTAGCTAGTGACAACAGTATTAAAAAAGGTGCACAGGCGCACTTTATGGTTAAGGCGGTCAATCAATTTGGCCTTTCAGAATTCTCTAATATTGCGACACTGTCACATAAAGATGTCAATAAGTTTTTGGCAACCCATAAAAAAGACAAAACGACTAACTTGCTCACACAAAGCGGCACCGTCGACATTCAGCTGCACGCTGATAAAGCGCGCGTCGTATTAAACCAGTCAGCGCCACTGGGGCAGTCTTATCGCTTAAACGAGGCGAAACATGCTTCGTTAAAACAGATAACCGTCATTGCCCCTGACAAATTAGTCGCTCGCCAAACTGGTGTGATGACACTGCTGGGTGAGCTAATTGATGTCGACTATAGCCTGCGCGCATTCAATAATCGTCAATTTGTCAACAATGATACCGCCAGCAATGAATACGTCACCTTTACGGCAAATTGGCAGCAAAATGCTGCGACAGCACACGCCCTTGCAAAATTGCCGCGCTTTATCAAAGCGGTATCGCCAATTGTGGCGCTATCAACTGAAATTGGCAATAATACAGGCAGTCGTCAATTGGGCAAATTAAATGATGGCGTCGTGCTCAAATTCAATCTAAACTCGGTGCACATCACCGATCAAACAGGTGGCTATAATGCCTACTATTTCGACAGTATAGCCGATAGCTGGCGACCACTTAACAGCAAGCAAAATAAGGGCAGCGTCGATATTGATATTACTGAGGCGGGCTATTACCTGCTTGCTAAGCCATATTAAAGTGCGAAGAGAGGTTCATATGAAGCGATTAATAGCATTGCTAATCACCATTTGTCTGTTTTGTCAAGTTGGCTTTGCCGACCCGTACAGTGAACCACATAATGACAGGCAAATTGTGCAGACATATACGGCACTATCACCTGATGAAAACGCCCCCACGGCCTTACAGGGCACTGTTCAATATGGCGATATCACAACGCGTTATAACTTTATTGACATATCGGGCGACAGTTATGACAGCGCCGTGCGCTTGGCGATACTTGGCGTTTCAAAAGGTGTTGGCAACCGTCAGTTTTCAGCCAATAGTGAGTTAAATAATATTGCAGTACTGACCATGCTGGTGCGCCTCTTCGACGACGAGACAGCACTTGAACAAACTGTTTACAATCAAATGACTGGTACTGCCGCCGGCACACTACAAGCCGCATTACAAGATGCTTATTATCAGCGCGCGCAGACTTTGTCAATTTTAGAAAATGGCGAGTCAGTCAGTTACACAGCTGCCGCAACACGACAAGATATTGCGCGCTGGTTAGTGGCTGCCGCCAAATTAGCTGCACCGACTGAACAGCGCGAAGCATCGACAGATTGGGCGACGATTCGCGCTGAAAACCGCACAGCTGTCGCCACCTTATTGGCAGAGCGCTTGCTTAAAAACAACACGGCAGGTGCATTTGATCCAAATGGTGCAATGACACGCGGCCAATTTACAGCATTGCTCGACCGCGTTGTCGATCAATATGCCGAACAATTAGGACTTATTCAACACGATGCCATCGTCATCGCAAAACAGCGCACGTCGACAAACGATGGCACAACGACGACATTTAAGCTGCGCAAAGTCGACAATAGCGTGCTGACAATTGAACTTAAACAGCCTAAAATTGGCGAAGCAACCGGCTTAGCTGTATTGCGCAACCAGCGCTTGGGCAATCAAAATAATTTGCGCATTGGTGACAGTGTCAGGCTACTCGAACAAGATCAAAAGGTTAAATTAGCATCAGTATATGGCGATAGTCGCATTGTAGCGCGCTTGATCGATACGCTCAGTCAAACTGAGGGCATCGTAACAAGACAAGGCACGGTATTGTCAAATTTGACAGAAACTGCCCAAATAAATGGTGAACAGTTAATTGGGCAACGCGTTCGCCTCGAACTCGATGACGATGCCATGATAGAACTATTTAGCAGTACGAATCAAGCGGGTGCGATCGACGAATATCCAATATTAAATGGCACTAAGGCAATAAAGCCAAAGGCATTATCAAGTGGTCAGCCACTAACGGTTTATACAAAGGGTAGCAATGTGTTATATGCGACAGTTGGCAAGCAGCCAATTCAATACATCAAAGGGACATTGCGCGAACTTAAGACGACAGAAGAACAAACCGAATTGACGATACTAGGTTTTGACAACCGCGTCTATCGCTGGGCGCTCAACAAAGATGTCAATATTTATGTCAATCAGCAACGTACGACTTTAGAAGCCTTAAAGACCGGTGCGGTACTTGGCGTACGGGTCATCGGCGACCGCGTTCAGCGCATCATGGCAGAAAGCTATCGACCACCAGCGGGTCACACAGGTCCAGCTGGTAGGTTAAAATACGCTACAGTAAAAGCGACTGATGGTACAACACTAAAACTCGTTGAAAGTGATGACAGTATCGTCTTAGATGACAATGTACAAGTCTATCGCGGTACCCAGTCGATCACGCGTGGGCAACTGCGTGCCGGCGACAAAATAACACTTTACTATGACGACGCGGTTAGTCGTCTGCCGTCTAAAATAATTGCCGAGGGGCGCGAAAGTTTAATCGGCGACCTCGTAAAGGCAGAACTGATCAATTATAATCAGTACACCGATCAAATAAAAGTGGCAAATTGTCACGTTTTGACAAATTCGAAGTGGCGACCAGCAGACAACTACAGCGCAACTTACAAATTGGCTAAAAAAATAGCCGTTTATGATGGCGACCAACGGGTTGGCGATTCGCTCAACAAAGATTATATCAATCGTCTGGCCTATTTAATTGTTGTCGATAATTATGGCAGACCCGAAGTGACAAAGGCCGTTTTCAAAAAAGGCAATGAAAGACATTATGATGATGCAATCGCTGATTACAGTACGATTGTCGATAAAATGCGCTTAAAAAACAATGTCGATGTCACACTTGATGACGGTACGATATTTGTCAAAGACGATCGCGTTGTCGACCGCGTCAATTTGCGCGATAACGCTTCAGTTTACGTATTGGCAAATCAATTGGCAGGTAATGACATGGCGCGCGTCGTCAGTTTGGTAGACGGCTATCAAAATATCTACAGCCGCTTCTACATTGGTGCAATCGAAACAGTTAATCCTTATGACATGACAATTAAAAATTACGTCAAAGCAAGTGGTAATCGTCTTGGTAGGGTTAATCAGTTCAGTAAAAAACTATACACCAACGACCAGACAGTCATTCACAATTTGACGACAAAAAAACAAGTAGACCTCGGCCAGTTTTTCAACGACAGTTATAGTCGGCTTGAAAATAAGACAAAGCGAAAAAATATAAAATACAGTCGTTATTACGGCGTATTTGTCACCGATGGGCAAGATAATGTAATTTCGATGGCGATACGCTTTCAAGAATTGTTAAAAGATGATAAAATGGAAGCAACCGCAAAATCAGAAGCTGCCATTGTCGATCGATTGCAAAGCGTCTTTGACAAAGCCATCTTCAGCAAGGGCAAAATTGTCAGCAAAGAGAGCACATGGCAGCGCCTTGAACTAAAAGATGCTTACAATTATGTGAAATTCTATGATGAATGGCAAAGTAATCAGGCGAATCAGTTTGTCGCCTTGTCGAATGCCGTCATTATCAAGAACAATCAGCCAATTGACTTTGATCAGTTAAAAGCAGACGACGTCATCTATATTGTACGCAGTGGGCAAAATGGTTTTGTGGCATTTGTTGAAGAATAGATAACGATTTAGTTGTGTTTGTCATTTGAGGAAATCATACACTTTGTCATTTCGAGCGCAGTCGAAAAATCTCGGGTTTTATCGGCGATTGAAACGCGACTGGTGCTGAAATCGCTTTGCTTTACCGTTTCGCTAAGACAACCTGCGCAAGCGCAGAACGTTACGCGAAAGATAAAGTGCCGCCGCGCACTGGCGTCGCTGACAATCGCACAATATCGTCACAATAACAGAAAGAAGAGAGCAACATGAAAAAAATCATTTGTCTTGTGCTGATTTGTCTGCTGCTCAGCAGTGTAGTATCAGCTGAAGAATATGCCATATATGGCGGCATTAGGGGCGACTTAACGTTAAAGGCGGGCGTTTATAACTATCAAGAAATCTGCTTTATTTCGGGCGAACCCGTCAAACTTTACGGTACAGTTACCCTGCCAAAGACGCCAGATAAAGACAATTATAAAGTGTCTTATAAATATCAACTGGCAAGTCAAGACGGCAATATTAAACTAGACCGTACTGTTTCATACGATGTAACTAAGTCAACTGATAATGGCATGCGTCAAACCATTGTTAAGTCAATTATACCAGTTGGCGGGTTAAAAGAATCTTATACTGTCGGTTCAGACAAATACGAACTTGCCAGCTTTCAATACAATAAAAGTGCTGTAAACGATGTACACCCGGGCATAACTTTTGCTTCGGGTAATCTCTTTTACAAGAAAGTTTTTTATAAAAATGGTGATGCAGCCAGTGCCGCTGGCAGATTGACAATTAGCGCTGAATCAAAGACCGATTTAGGTTATAAAAACCACTGGTCAGAACTGACCTCGCGCATTGTCGACTTGACATTCGATTACGTGGCACGCGAACAAAATGGCAATACGACAGAGACGATAGTGCCAGATGAAACACAGCCAGAAACAACTGCGGCGAACGCAGATAATGCCGCTGCGGCACAGGCTGATCAACCTCAAAAAACAGCATCTTGGTCGGGCAGTGCCACCTTAAAGTTTTCTACTGATAAGAGCACGGCATTTAATTACGTCAGAAACGACGTGCAAAACATCAGTTTTAGAGGTGGTCTTTTAAAAACCGAAAACAGCAATGTCGTCTTGCAATACAGCTATGATATGCCAAATACTACAGATGGCACCCGAAACAAGGGTGAGGGCAATCTCAACACCTATTCGTTTGAAGATGCCAGCCGTTTGCCCGTGCCAAAATACAAAGACATTGCCGCCCACTGGGGTGAGGCTGCCTGTTTTCGCATAGGCAGTTTAGAGGGCTTTGCACCTGACGATTTTTTCTTTCCTGATCTCAATATCACGCGTGAACAATTTGCGATGGCGTTAATTAATAGCATTGATCACTTGGCGCCCGAAACACCTGAAGAGCGCCGTTCTGAAGCGATAAAAACACTGCGTCCCAAAGCCGAACCACTTGTCTTTGACGATATTTCGCGCGATAGTTTATACTATATATATATCAAACGCGCTTTTGACGAAGGGCTGATGATCGGTGAGGGCAATCGCCAGTTTTTAGGTACGCGACCGCTTACCCGTCAAGAGGCAATTACGATAATGATACGTGCGCTTGGCATACAAGACATTGCACCGGCGAAACCCTATAACACAGGCTATCGTGATGATGCCAAAATTAGCAACTGGGCGAAAGATGCCATTTATATGGCACGTGAAGTTGGTATTGTCGAAGGGTATCCAGATAATACAGCTAGACCAATGGCACTGATTACACGCGCTGAAGCGGCAACGCTATTAAGTCGCTTTATTGATCATTTAAGAGAAGATATTACAACTGATTATCGCGAAAAATTGCTTAATAAATACTAAACCCAGCCTATAGAAAAACACAAGGAGATGACAATGAAAAAAGCACTCAGCCTATTGTTGGTAATGCTGTTAATTGTGCCAGTGGCATTTGCTGACAGCAAATTAGAAACAGCCGATTTTGATAAACTGCGCGAAATAATTGACTCGGTCGAACGCAATTATCACGGTACGGTAACTGAAAAAGAATTGATAGAGGGGGCGTATCAAGGCGTTATTAACACGCTAGATAAACACAGTGAATACCTAAGTGTAGAAGATTTAGCGGCGTTTGAAGACAGTCTTTCAGGTAGTTTTGTCGGCGTCGGCATTTCAATTTCTGAAAAGGGTGATTACATTGAAGTAATCGCGCCAATTGCCGATTCACCTGCCGAACAGGTTGGCATTAAAGCTGGCGACTTAATTATTGCCGTCGATGGTGTCAGCATTGAGGGCAAACCGCTCAATGAAGTTGCCGAATTAATCAGAGGGCCGATTAACACAACGGTCACTTTGACAATTGAACGTCAATCAGTCAAAAAAAAATACGACTTTACGATTACGCGCAATCGCGTTGTCATTAAGTCGGTCTCACATAAAAAAATTGATGGCGTCGATGTCATAAAAATAGCATCTTTTGATAAAAATACTGCTAAAGAACTAAAAGCTGTGCTCAAGAACAATGCAGTTGGTCAAAAAATTATCATCGATTTGCGCAACAATCCCGGTGGTTTACTCGATCAGGTAGTCGAAATAGCCGATTTGTTTTTACCTAAAGGCCAGACAATTTGTTCAGTTGACTACCGCAACTACGAAGATAGCATCTTTAAATCTAAAAAAGATGGTTTAACTGCCGACTTAGTCGTGCTCGTTGACAGTGGTAGCGCCAGCGCGTCAGAACTATTTGCCGCCGCAATACAAGAAAACAAACGCGGCACAGTTGTTGGCGAGACGACCTATGGCAAGGGTACAGTGCAAACGATTTTCGATTTAAAAGATGGTTCAGCCTTAAAGTTGACCATTGCAAAATACGCGACGCCAAGTGGCAATTTTATTCACGGCGTCGGTGTAAAGCCCGATGTTATGGTTGATGACAGCCCAGTCGTTAGCGAATTGGTCGACAATTTTTACCCGATGCAGTCGCTCAATACATCTTCATTAGGTAGTTATGATATCGATACCTATGGTTTAGAACAACGCCTTAATTATATGGGGTATGATCTGGCGATTGATGGTGTGTTTGACAAAGAGACCGAAGCTGTCTTGAAGCAGTATCAAACAGAACACAATTTAGCGCCAACGGGGCAATTGACTATTGATATGAAAATTGCAATTCAAGCTGATGTCGTTGAAAGTGACAAGAAAAAAAGCGATCCAGTTTTAACTGAAGCGCTAAAAATAATTAAAAAGTAATAGGGAGGCATTTCGACCAACGTGGAGAAAACTGCCTACACTGTCATTTCGAGTGAAGGCGTAGCTGTAATCGAGAAATCTCGGGTTTTAAATGCGAGATCTCGCTTTTATAAAGAATAGAGGTATTAAATGAAAAAGGGCGATTTTATTTGGTTGGCACTACTGATGGCGGTACTTTTCTTTATGCTGTCACCACTGACCAATCAGATGTTTGAACAGGCGACGCTACAGTTCCCCTATTTAATGGGCTTTGTTAAATTCGCCATTCTAGCGACGATGGGTGAACTATTGGCATTGCGCATTGTCAAAGGCGAATACGTTAAGCCAGCTGGGTTTGTTTGGCGGGTGATCATTTGGGGTATCATTGGTATGTTGATAACGCTGATGTTCAAAGTGTTTGCCGGCGGCGTCTTATATGCACTCGACAAGGGGTTTTTACCGTTTAAGGGCAGTCCAATTGCCTTTGCCTTTTTTACCAGCCTGTTGATGAATGCCTTTTTTGCGCCGACCTTTATGGCACTGCACAAGCACACGGACACCTACTTAGACTTACGTCACAATAGCAAAGACGTTAGTTTAAGAGATGTTGTCGCGGCAATCGATTGGCAGAATTTTGTTTCGTTTGTCGTCTTAAAGACAATTCCCTTTTTTTGGATACCCGCCCATACGATTACGTTTTTATTGCCCGTGCAATACCGCGTTATGGTGGCGGCGCTGTTGTCAATTGCGCTGGGGTTAATATTGTCGTTTAGCAAGAAATCACGCGACCAAAAATGAAAGGTTTTGTCATCTCGACCGAAGCGCGTAGCGCGCAGTGGAGAGATCTCGCTTTTAAACCTAAGATTTCTCGACTGCGCTCGAAATGACACCTTAGGGCAAAATCTCGACTGCGCTCGAAATGGCAATTATGGCGCTGGTGATGTCGCTAAAAATTTAAGAATAATCTGGGTTTTAATATAATTGACGGGAGCAATCAATGCGAAATGCCCAAAAACAAAAAAAACGACGTTCGACTGCTGGCAATAAACGTTTTAAAAAAAGCCGTCAGGCAGCACCACAGCCAAAACAAGTTAGACCTGACGGCACAATTCGCTTAAATAAAGCAATTGCCCAATCAGGGGTGGCGTCACGTCGCGAAGCTGACGCTTTAATTGCCGACGGCAGAGTAGCGGTAAATGGTGTCTTGGCAGAAATGGGCAGCTTTGTCTTGCCGACAGATGATATCACAATTGATGGGCGAGCAATCAGAAAAAAAATAAAGCGCATTTACATGGCGTTCAATAAGCCTGTCGGCGTCGAATGTACAACGGATCGCCGCGTCAAAGATAATATCATCGATTTTATCGGCTACCCCGAACGCATCTTTCCAATCGGCCGCTTAGATAAAGATTCTGAGGGGCTTATTTTACTTACTAATGACGGCGATATTGTCAACCCCATTTTGCGCGCTGATAATGCGCACCAAAAAGAATACATCGTCACAGTCAACAAACCAATAACCGACCAATTTATTGCCCAAATGTCAGCGGGTGTTGCAATTTTAGACACGGTGACATTACCATGTAAAGTGACCAAAATAGGCACTAATCGCTTTAATATTGTCTTGGTACAGGGTTTAAACAGACAAATTCGGCGCATGGCAGAAGCGCTTGGCTATAGAGTAACAGCACTTAAGCGGGTGCGCATCATGAATATTCGCTTGGCAAAATTAAAATTGGGTACCTATCGAATACTGTCAAAAGGCGAAATGGCGCAGTTAATGCAGATAATTGACGCTTAGTACACGCTTTGAGGTAAGTTACGCTTTACAATGGGCGAACAATTAAATATAATTATTATTAAGAAACAACTATAATATAAGGAGGATCATATGAAATCGTATTCGGTTGAGAAAATTAGAAATATTGCCTTGCTTGGGCATGGCGGGTGTGGCAAGACAACGGTAATCGAATCGTTGCTTTACACACTCGGCGAAACAAAGCGCATGGGTAGTGTCGACGATGGCACCACTACATCAGACTTTGACAAAGAGGAAATAAACAGAAAGTTTTCAATTGGTACAGCAGTTATTCCAGTCGAACACGATGGTCATAAGTATAACTTTTTAGATACACCGGGTTACTTTGACTTTCAAGGTGAAGTAACATCGGCATTGCGTGTTGCAGGGGGTGCAATTATCGTCGTAGACGCATCAAGCGGCGTTGAAGTGGGCACCGAAAAAGCTTGGAAAGAAACCGAAAAGCGCAAGATGCCAAAGTTTATCTTCCTCAATAAAATGGATAAAGAAAACATTAAGTTTGAAGAACTGATTATGCAGTTAAAAGAAAAACTCGGCAAGAAGATTGCGCCATTTGAAATTCCGACTTATGAGGGCGAAAAATTGACGGGTTATATTAACGTGGTCAATAATAAAGGGCGTCGTTTTGATGGCACTAAAGTTATCAATTGTGATGCACCAGCTGGCTACGAAGATAAATTTGAACAGTTCCACGAACTATTGGTTGAAGCGGTCGCTGAAAGTGATGAAGTGCTATTAGAAAAATACTTCGAAGGCGAGCCATTTACAAAGGAAGAACTGCGCGAAGGGCTTAGAAAAGGCGTTTTAGCGGGCGAAATTGTACCAGTTTTAATTGGTTCGGCTGAAAATTCACTCGGCATGCAAAGTTTACTCAATATGTCGTTTAATTACTTGCCGACGCCAAAGGATATGCACGATGGTCAGTATGAAGGTGAAAACCCTGAAACCAACGAGCCAGAAGTCAGAACCGTCGACGACGGGCAGCCATTCTCGGCGTTGGTATTTAAGACCATTGTCGACCCATTTGTCGGTAAAATTTCGTTATTTAAAGTTTACTCTGGGTCAGTTAAAAAAGACATGGAAGTGCTCAATAGCAATAAAGACGAAACCGAGCGCGTCACCAATATCAGTTTAATTCGCGGCAAAAAACAGCTAGAAGTCGACCATGTTGGTGCTGGCGACATTGGCGTCATTACTAAGTTACAATATACTGAAACAGGTGACACATTATGTGACAAAGCCAAGCCAATTGTCTATCCGGGCATTCAATATGCCAAGCCTTGCTTGTTTAGAGCAGTTGAGCCAAAAGACAAAAAAGACGAAGACAAAATTGGTTCGTCACTTGCCAAGTTAATGGAAGAAGACCCAACCATTATCGTTGAGCGCAATCGCGAGACGCATCAAATGCTGGTCGGCGGTCAGGGGGTTATGCACCTACAAGTCTTGATCAATAAATTACAAAACGTGTTTGGTGTTGCGGTAGACTTAGTCGATCAAAAAATTGCCTATCGTGAAACGATCAAAGGTACGGCAGATGTACAGGGCAAGCACAAGAAGCAATCAGGTGGTTCTGGTCAGTATGGCGATGTACACATTCGCTTTAGTCCATCAACAGAAGAATTTGAATTCGATGAAGAAATCTTTGGTGGTTCAGTGCCAAAGCAGTATATTCCAGCGGTTGAAAAAGGCTTAAGAGAAGCTGTTGTCAAGGGTGTTTTGGCAGGTTTCCCAGTTGTTAATATTAAAGCCGTCTTATATGATGGTTCTTATCACTCAGTTGACTCTAATGAAAACGCCTTTAAAATGGCGGCATCAATTGCCTTTAAAAAAGGCATGGAAGCAGCTAAACCTGTATTATTAGAACCAATTATGCACGTCGAAGTTGAAGTGCCAGACGATTACATGGGTGACATCATGGGCGACATGAACAAAAGGCGTGGCAGAATATTAGGTATGGAACAAGTCGGTGGTGGCTATCAGCGCGTATTGGCTGAAGCACCGCAGTCTGAACTATTTACCTACGCCTCTGACTTGCGTTCTATGACGCAGGCGCGCGCGAGCTTTACGCTAGAATTTGAACGCTACGACGAAGTGCCCGGTCAATTAGCAGAAAAGATTATTGCCGAGGCAAACAAAGAATAAATAAATATTTGAGCGGCGCTTTATTTTGCGCCGCTTATTTTTAGTGAAGTGTCATTTTGATTGAAGCGCTTGCTTGTCATTTCGACCAACGTGGAGAAATCTGCCCACACTGTCATTTCGAGTGAAGGCGTAGCCGTAATCGAGAAATCTCAGGTTTTAAAAGCGAGATCTCTCCATTTCGCTACGCGACAGTCGAGATGACAACTATGTTATACTTTTCAACTGAACAGTTACAAAAGAAAGGAAAATCATGGCTAAACATTTACATATTATGGCAAATAAAGGCGATATCGCCGAAACAGTATTACTACCTGGCGACCCATTGCGCGCCAAATTTATTGCTGAAAACTTTTTAGAAGATGCCGTCTGTTACAACAACGTGCGCGGCATGTTGGGTTTTACAGGCACATATAAGGGCAAGCGCGTTTCGGTACAAGGTACTGGCATGGGCGTGCCGTCAATTTCTATTTACGTCAACGAACTGATCACAGAATACGGCGCCAAGCAGTTAATTCGCATTGGCAGCTGTGGTTCAATTCAAGAAGATATCAACTTGCGCGACATTGTCTTGGCAATGAGCGCTTGTACGACGTCGCGCGTCAACAATAGACGCTTTCCACATATGGACTACGCGCCAACTGCCAACTTCGATTTATTGAACCGAGCTTATCAATTTGCCGTTGAAAAAAACTTTCCGGTAAAAGTTGGCAGCGTCTTAACAAGCGATATTTTCTATGAAGATGATTTAACCGATATAGCAAAATTATCACAACACGGTGTATTAGCAGTTGAAATGGAATCGGCTGAACTGTTTACGACAGCAGCGCGATTTGGCGTTAAAGCGCTGGCAATTGTGACGGTTTCAGACCATATTTTGCGCGGTGAACAGACATCACCCGAAGAAAGGCAAGAGACCTTTACCGATATGATGGAAATCGCCTTATCTTTGGCTTAACTGATAGCGAATTATCGAGAAATCTCACTTTTAACAAGAGAAAGCAAAGCAAAATGAGTAAGCAAATCATAAAAAACAGCAACAAAAACATAATACTGGCAGTGCTAATTCTAGTAATTGCCGCATCTTTGGCTGGCTGTAGTTGGCTAGAAACAGCAGATACAGACCAAACGACTAAGACGACGACAGCAACCGCTCAGTCTGAACAAACTAACCCGACGACCACAAAGTCTGCACAGGGCGGTCGTGTTGTGTCGGCAGATCAATTAATGCAAAACGGCGATGCTAGAAAGGCAATTGCACTTGCCTTTGATAAGGCGCATATTACTGAAAATATCATCAGTAATGGGTCTAAGCCGGTTGATTATTTTGTGCCTCAAGGGCTTGCTGTCTCTGCTGACGGTGTTGACTTTCGTGCCGCTTACTCTGATGGCTGGAACCACTTTGATACAGAGCTTGCTAAAGACCATTGGCAAAAGGCAAAGCGCGCGCTCAATTTTGATACGGCTAAAATTAGGTTGTTAACCTTTGATTCTGATACGGCTAAAGCTATTTCTGAATATATTAAAAGCCAATTAGAAGAAAATTTAACAGGGCTTGAAGTGGTTTTAATTCAACAGCCTTTTAGCAATAAAATCGCACTAGCTGATAAGGGCAAATTTGACATTGAATACACGGGTTGGGGGCCCGATTACCCGGATGCAATGACTTTTTTAGATATGTTTGTAACGGGTGCCGCTTATAATGTTGCCGGTTATACCAATCAAGAATACGACAACGCCATCAAGCGTGCTAAGGTCGGCATACTGGCAAACGATTTTACTGCTCGAACAAAACTATTACAATCGGCTGAAAAATTGTTAGTTGCTGACGACTGCATTGTCGTGCCGCTATACCAACGGGCGTATGCTTCTCTACTTTCGCCTAAGGTTAAGGGCATTGTCTTTCATCGCTTTGGTGGCAGTTATACTTACGATCAGGCAACGACCAAAAATATCACTGATGGCAAAAAAATCATTCGTCTATTTGGCGGGTCCGATATTCCGACAATGGACACCAATAGAGCAACTGATAGCGTGTCACTTGAGATAATGGCAAATGTTTTAGAGGGGTTGACAAAACTTGACGAAAACGATATGCCCGTGGCGGCAGGTGCAAGTAGCTGGCAAGTATCAGAAGACGGCACTGAATACACTTTTCATCTGGTAGAAAATGCGCAGTGGTCAAATGGTGCGCCCGTAACGGCAGAAGACTACGTTTATTCATGGCGCCGCTTGGCTGACTCAACGACAAAGTCATCTTATCAATTACTAATTGAAACGGCTAAAATTGCCAATTATGAGGCAGTCATTAACGGCGAAGCGCCACTTGACGACTTAGGTGTCAGTGCAATTGATCCTTACACTTTAAAAGTGAAATTAGAAACGCCTGTACCCTATTTTCTAAAATTAATGAGTTTTCCTAGCTTTTTTCCTGTTAATCAACAGTTTGCCGAAGCCAAAGGCGAAGCCTTCGGTACGTCGTTAGAAAATACACTATACAACGGCGCCTATACAATTAGTCATTGGCAAGTTGGCTATAGCTATGCGCTTGCTAAAAATGAAAATTACTGGAACAGACAAACCGTTTTAAATGATGGTGTTAACTTTCGAATTGTCAAAGATGCCATTGCAGGCATTAATCTCTACGAGTTGGGCGAAGTAGACCGCGCTGAAGTCAGTGGTGAACTCGTCAACCAGTATATTGATCACCCCCATTTTGTGGTCGAAGATGGCACGGCGGTTTTCTATTTGGTCTTTAATGTCGGCAATCACAATTTGGAAAGTGGGAAATAGCAATTTTCCACTTTCGACTTTCCGCTTTCCACTTAATTGATTAAATATGATCTCATTACAAAACATTGAAAAGAGCATTATAAAAAAATATCGCAAAACCATCTGGCGCCCTTTCACACGGGCGCTTAATGACTTTTCGCTGATTGCCGATGGCGACCACATTGCAGTCGGCATTTCTGGTGGCAAAGACTCGCTGATTTTAGCTAAGCTACTACAAGAAGTGCAGCGTCATGGCAAAGTGCAATTTAATTTGTCATTTTTGGCGATGGATCCGGGTTATAGTCAGACCAATCTTAAGCTATTAAAAGACAATTGCGCCAAACTTGGCTTGCCACTACATATTTACCAAACGGCATTGTTTGATTCAATCGACCAAATGCAGGTGAAATACCCCTGTTATTTGTGTGCTAAAATGCGACGCGGCTTTTTATATGAAAAGGCGCAGTCGCTTGGCGCCAATAAACTAGCGCTTGGTCATCACTTAGACGACGTTGTCGAAACGGTTTTAATGAACGTTTTGTACGCCGGCAACTTTATGACGATGATGCCCTCTATTACAAGTACAAACTTTGCAAATATGGCACTCATTAGGCCGATGTATTATATAGAAGAAAAAGCAATTATCCAGTGGCTTAATTACAACGGCATAATCGCGCTCGACTGCGCCTGTGCCGTAGCGGCTAAAAAAGTGGCGAGCAGCCGCGCCGCGGTCAAGGCGTTGATTGCCGATTTGGCAGAGGACAACCCAAATATTAAAAAGTCAATTCTAAAATCAACCGAAAACATTCACTTAGACGCTGTCTTGGGCTTTAAAAGACGCGGCAAAAACTACCGCTACGACGACTATAACCAAGCAGACAGTTATCAGATTTAGTGTTTTCTGTCATTTATGATGCAGTCAAGAAATCTCTGTTTTTAAGTGGCGATTGTCAGACATTGACTTTGTATTTGCGGTTTTACCCGACCACCGGACCAACCGACCAACTGTCAGCTGTTTCCTGACCAACCGACCAACTGTCAGCTGTTTCCCGACCAACCGACCAACTGTCAGCTGTTTCCTGACCAACCGACCAACCGACCAACTGATAGCTGACGACCTTATTATTACAATATTTTTCACTATTATTACACTTATATTACATCTGGTAACTTATGCTTGCCCGCCACTTAACAAGATGGTATACTTGACGCAGCAAAAGAGTGTGGGCGTTTGCCTAACTCTGCTAAAGCCAGGCTCCTGATTGGGGGGGAGAATGGTAATTACTTAAACCCCACACTATTTCCAAGAAGGAGGAAGTAATACTATGAGAAAGATTCTTTCCCTAGTACTCGTCTTAGCATTAGTGCTTGGCGCTTTCCCAGCATTTGCTGACAACGGCATGAGCGAGCAAGAAGTTGCTAACATGCTCAAGGGTTATGGCGTCTTAATCGGTAACGAAACAGGCGACTTAATGTTAGGCGAATACTTAAAAAGAGAGCAAGCCCTCGTTATCTTAGCAAGATTAATGGGCGTCGAAGATGAAGCAAAGAACACAGCGGTACCATCTACATTCACAGATGTTGACCACCCTTACTATGAGCCTTTCATCGCTTATGCAGAAGTAAAGGGCTGGACAAATGGTATTGGTAATGGCTTATTTGGCTATGGTCAAAACTTAACAGTTCAACAAGCGACCGCTTACATGTTAAGAGCACTTGGTTATGACGTAGCTTATGAAGACGTTATGCAAACTGCTGAAACATTAGGTCTTTTAGAAGGCGTTATGTCTGATGCTGCTGCTATGATCTTGCGTGGTCAAACGGCTGTTATGATGTACAACACATTGATGACAAAGCCAAATAACAGCAACATGACATTGATGGAGCAATTAGGTCTTGAAATGCCTTCAACAGGCGTTGCTGCAATCCAAAAAGTTGAAGCGAACAACCTCAAGCAGTTAAAAGTTTACTTTACAGCACCAGTTGATGAAGCTGGCGACGAGTCAAACTGGAGTGTCAACAGCAGTGCATCTTTCAAAATTACTGAAGATGCTGATTTTAAACTTTCAGACGACAAGAAGATGGTCACAATTACGCTTGATAAAGAAAATGTTGCTGACCAACAAGAAGTTGTTGACTTAACCTGTAAAGGTCTATTAGAAGAAGAAGTAACAATTGAAGACGTTCAATTCTTAGACGTGACAATTCCTGAGGTTGTTAGTGCTGAGGTTATCGGCATCAATACAATTAAAGTTACTTTCACTGAGCCAATGGCGTACGCGACAGGTGGCGAAATGGGTAATGCTACTGCTGATGGCGATGTCAAGAAGACAAGCAGCTACAAAGTTAAAAAGGCTGATGGCACAAGATTATACGTCAATGAAGTAAAGCGTTCAGAGTTTGGTGAGTCAGTTTTAGTTGAGCTTTATTCAGATTTAGCCGACGGTGAAATTGTACTTGAAGTCAAAGATGTTCAAGACTTCCAAGGTTACAGCGTTAAAGTGCCAGCTATCTACAATTTAACAGTTGTTAAAGATACTGAAAAACCTTATGTCGTTGGTTTCGAAAAAGCATCTCCTTATGAGATTACTTTAATCTGGAACGAAGACATTAAATTTGTTGACAACCCAACGACTAATTCGGATGGTTATGTAACTGATAGTGATGTACTTGAAAAGCTTTATCACACAAATTCAGACAACACACCTTCTAAAGTAAAAATTGATGGCAATAAAATGACATTAGAATTTGTTAAAGACAGCAATATTGACCATTTATTGCCACAGGGAACTGCGTACGTATATGCCAAGAATAAAGTTGTTGAAGATTATTGGAACAACAAAAACGAGACATTAATGTATGTTGCTGAAGTAGAACTTGACAAAGAAGCACCTTCAATTGTCAAAGCGACACAAGATGGTGAGTACAAGTTAAAAGTTGAATTCTCTGAAAATATCTACGACAAAGATGACTATGAGATTAAATTACTTGAAGACGGCAAGACGTCTGATGTTGGATTTGATTATCAGTTTAAGGCAACTGCAACAAACAATAACCCTGACTATGGCAAAGTTTTAATCTTTACATTTGATGAGTCAATGTCAGGTGACTACACAATTGTCTTTGATAAAGTTGAAGACCGTGCTGGCAATAGAATGCCTAAGACAAATTATGACTTTACATTTGAAGACAAATCTCGACCAAATGCTGCTAACTTTAAAGCTACAGCGTATGATGTCACTAACGATATTCAAAAGATTGTAATCGACTTCAAAGAAAAAATGGACGAAGCAAGCATTAAAGATCCACATAACTATTATTTAGTAAATAGCAGCAGCGGTAGCTTTGTGGCTGATCTTGAAGAAGATGGTATCGAATTTGAAGTGCGTGATAGTGGTAAAAAGTTATTAATTACAATTCCTAAGAGTGAGTCTAACGTTGATTTAACTAGCTCAGCTACAGCTACAAACATTGATCAACAACTCAGAATTGGTCAATTAAAAGACGCGGCTGGTAACAGAATGCTAACATTCACAGCTACACTAGATATTGTCAATGGCGCAAATAACCCAATCGGTTCTAGTGCTAAGTTAACTGGCGAAAAAGAAGTTGTCGTTACAATTAAAGACGATGTTCGTTCTAAGTTAGAAATTTCTAGAATTAAAGTCGGTACAACTTCTGGTTCTGCTTTCAATGCATTTGACGTAGCTAGTTCAAATGTTAAATTAGATGATGGTGACACAGTTATCACATTTAAATTAAGAGACAAAGTTGGTACAATTAGTACAAATATGGGGTATACAATTGACAACCACGATTCAAAGATTGTCAACCAGTTTGGTAGAGCAGTGGCTAGTGTAGGCTATAATAGCGCAGGCAACTTTGTTTCTACTACAGTAGGCTCGGTCGATGACAAGGCTGCTCCAGTAGTAGATAAGATATTTGTCTATGCACCTACAGGAACAACACAGAGTTCAATTATCGTTAAGTTCACTGAAGCGGTTGATCCAGCATCAGTTGCTACAATCGGTAATAACGGGTTTAGTGATACACAAGACTTAATCGTTGAT